>Ga0308163_10000097_pt1 | contig 262344 bp, 246 predicted proteins | sample PhyTR1_FD_201037 | JGI IMG/M metagenome (GOLD analysis project Ga0308163, IMG submission 201037) | Phyllosphere microbial communities from UC Gill Tract Community Farm, Albany, California, United States - DLSLT.R1 | ecosystem: Host-associated > Plants > Phyllosphere > Unclassified | place...
TTGCGCAGCTGCAGCCACTCTTCCAGGTAATGGATGTTGGTGCCGCCTTCCATGAACTTGGCATCCACCATCAGGTCCTTGTGCAGCGGCACGTTGGTGTTGATGCCTTCGACCACGGTTTCCAGCAGCGCCGTGCGCATGCGGGCCAGGGCCTGCTCGCGGGTGTCGCCGTGAACGATGATCTTGCCGATCATCGAGTCGTAGTTCGGTGGCACGAAGTAGTTGGTGTAGACATGCGAGTCGACGCGCACGCCCGGGCCGCCCGGCGCATGCCAGGTGGTGATGCGGCCTGGGGACGGCGTGAACTTGTACGCGTCCTCGGCGTTGATGCGGCATTCGATCGCATGGCCGCGCAGCTCGATCTGGCGCTGCGTGAACGGCAGCTTCTCGTCGGCGGCCACCATGATCTGCGTCTTCACGATATCCACGCCCGAAATCAATTCGGTCACGGGGTGCTCGACCTGGACGCGGGTGTTCATTTCAATGAAATAGAACTCGCCGTTCTCGAACAGGAACTCGAACGTGCCCGCACCGCGGTAACCGATCTTCTTGCAGGCCGCGACGCAGCGCTCACCGATGCGCTCGATCAGCCGGCGGGGAATGCCGGGCGCGGGCGCCTCTTCGATCACCTTCTGGTGGCGGCGCTGCATGGAGCAGTCGCGCTCGCCCAGATAGACGGCGTTCTTGAACTTGTCGGCCAGCACCTGGATTTCAATGTGGCGCGGATTCTGCAGGTACTTTTCCATGTACACCGCGGGATTGCCGAATGCCGCGGCCGCTTCGGCCTTGGTCATCTGCACGGCGTTGACCAGCGCGGCTTCGGTATGCACCACGCGCATGCCGCGGCCACCGCCGCCGCCTGCGGCCTTGATGATCACGGGATAGCCCACGGCCTTGGCGATGCGGCGGATCTGCACCGGATCGTCCGGCAGTTCGCCATCGGAGCCCGGCACGCAGGGCACGCCGGCCTTGATCATGGCCTGCTTGGCCGAAACCTTGTCGCCCATGATGCGGATCGACTCGGGCGTGGGGCCGATGAACTGGAAGCCGCTTTTCTCGACGCGCTCGGCGAAGTCGGCGTTTTCGCTCAGGAAACCGTAGCCGGGGTGGATGGCTTCGGCATCGGTCACTTCGGCCGCGGAAATGATGGCCGGCATGCTGAGGTAGCTCAACGAGGACGGCGCGGGGCCAATGCAGACAGCTTCGTCGGCGAGCTTGACGTACTTGGCGTCGCGGTCGGCTTCGGAATAGACCATCACGGCCTTGACGCCCAGCTCGCGGCAGGCGCGCTGGATGCGCAGGGCAATCTCGCCCCGGTTCGCCACCAGAATTTTCTTAAACATGGAAGTCCTCGCGGCGCAGTGCCTGCGTATGGGCGCACGCCACAGTCATGGGCTCAGCCGGCGCCAGGGCGCGGCTGCTACTTGTTGCTTCACGCAGCATTGCTTGCCGCTCACTCGATCACGAACAGCGGTTGTCCGTACTCGACCGCCTGGCCGTTCTCACCCAGGATGCGGGTGATCTTGCCCGACTTGTCGGCTTCGATCTCGTTGAGAATCTTCATCGCTTCGATGATGCAGATGGTCTCGCCTTCCTTGACTTCGGAGCCGACTTCAACGAAAGGCTTGGCGCCCGGGCTCGACGAACGGTAGAAGGTGCCGACCATGGGCGACTTCACGATGTGGCCGGCTTCGGCGGCAGCGGGAGCGGGCAGTTCGGCGGCAGGCGCTGCGGCCGGGGCGGCAACGGGGGCGGCCACAGGCGCGGCAACATACTGCTGCACAACCTTGCCTTCGCTCTTGACGATACGGACCTTGCCTTCGGCTTCGGTAATTTCCAACTCTGACACGTTCGATTCAGAGACCAGATCGATCAAGGTCTTGAGTTTTCGCAAATCCATGGGAGCTCCAGCGACTAAAACTTGGTAAGGGCGCGAATTTACTCCAATTTCGCCCTACTTCGCGTTTCGTGGCACATTTTTCACCAACATCGCTAGGGAGATTAGGGAAAAAAGGCATGCCGCAAGGCTAGCTTCGGGCCCATTCGGCCAGATCTTGTGCGCTCAACTCGCCTATTTTACGTTGTTGCAACCGGCCGTCACGTCCCAGCAGGATGGTGAAGGGCAAGCCGCCGTTGATATTGCCCAGATCGCGCGTGAGCTGGCTGCCATCGGCGGCCATGCCGACCGGGAAAGCCAGGGGCTGGCGCTGCAGGAATTTCTGCACTGCCGGCTCCTTGTCGACCGCCAAGCCTACCACTTGTATGCCATGCGCGGCCTTGCGGCCGGCAAACTCGCTGAGCATGGGCAGCTCGCGCACGCAAGGCGGGCACCAGGTGGCCCAGAAATTCACGATCAGCGGCTGGCCGCGCCACTCGGCCAGTGGCAGCGGCGCGCCCTCGGGCGTGGAAAAGCTGCGCTGCCACAGTGCTTCTTCGACACCCGGCTGGGCTGCGCCGGGCGCCAGGCGCCACCAGGCAAAGCCCGCGCCCGCCGCGGCGGCCACACCGGCAACTCCGGCACTGAGCCACAGGCGCCGGCCGCGGGAAGTGGAAACGGAAGCTTCAGCGCGCGGATTCAAGGGATTCGTCATGGGTTCCATTATCTTCGGACAACAATTTGCGCACCGCCGCCATGTCGCCACGCGGGCTGCGCCCGCGCGCATCGGGCTTGAGCGCGCCACGCAGATCATCGAGATCGTAGACCAGCAGATGCACGCCGACCACCACCCCGAGCTCGCGGCACATCACGCCCAGGCTCAGCGCCTCGACATCCTCGCCATGGAAGCCCGTGACGGTGCTCGGGTCGTAATCGACATGGTGGTTGATCAGCGAGATCTCGGCCGATTTGCAATCATCGCAAAACAGCTGCAGGTAGATGTCGGACAGCCGCGTGGCCGTGCCGCGCCAGACCGCGCCGCCCAGATGCGGGCGGAACTCGGCCATGCGCTCCATCCATTCGAGCGCCAGCCGGCGCAGCGCGCGCAGCTCGGCCGGCTGGGAGTCGCCGCAGAACAGCGCGATGTATTCGCGCACTGCATCCTCGACGCGGTCATTGTCGGGCAAGGCGGTGCGCGTGGGCAGGCCCAGCTCGCGCAAGGCGCGCCGCTTGGCCGCGCCCCAGTCCAGGCCATCCTCCACGACCAGACGCGCGGCGGTGTGGGCGATTTCATCCATGAGTGAATCCTGTTGCATATCGCCCCCCGAAAAACGCCAGCCGCCAAACCCCCTGCGGCATGCACCACAGGCTCCTGCCGACAGAATACCGGCATGCCAACGCCCGGGCTTGCCAGCGGAGATTGCAAACCCCACCGCGCCCAGGCGCTGCTGCCATTAGATGCCGGAGGCCGCCTTTTTTGCAAGCCCTTGTGACCGCGCCAGCCGCGAGCCCCCGGCCCGCCCGTGCCAAACGTAGAATCCCCGGCCATGCACATACATATATTGGGGATTTGCGGCACCTTCATGGGCGGCCTGGCCGCGCTGGCGCGCGAAGCGGGCCACCGCGTCACCGGCTGCGACGCCGGCGTCTATCCCCCCATGAGCGACCAGCTGCGGGCCCTGGGCATAGAGCTGATCGAAGGCTATGACGCCGACCAGATCGGCCTGCGCCCCGACATGTTCGTGGTCGGCAACGTCGTCAGCCGCGCGCGTCTGCCCGATGGGCGCGCGAAATTCCCGCTCATGGAAGCCATCCTCGACGCCGGCGTACCCTATACCAGCGGCCCGCAATGGCTCAGCGAGCATGTGCTGCGCGGCCGCCATGTGCTGGCCGTGGCCGGCACGCATGGCAAGACCACCACCACCTCGATGCTGGCCTGGATACTCGAATGCGCGGGCCTGCAACCGGGCTTTCTGGTCGGCGGCGTGCCGCTGGACTTTGGCGTTTCCGCGCGGCTGGGCGCGGCCCAGCGCCCCACCTCGGGGCCCGGGCCGGCCGGCGCCGAGCCGCTGTTCGTGATCGAGGCCGATGAATACGACACCGCGTTCTTCGACAAGCGCAGCAAGTTCGTCCATTACCGCCCGCGCACGGCCGTCCTGAACAACCTGGAATTCGACCACGCCGACATCTTTGATGACCTGGCGGCAATCGAGCGCCAATTCCACCATCTGGTACGCACCGTGCCGTCGTCAGGCCGCATCGTCAGCAACGCGCTCGAGGAAAGCCTCACGCGCGTGCTGCACCAGGGCTGCTGGAGCGATGTCTGCGATTTCGGCTCCGCCGTGAGCGATTTCAGCGCCCAGGGCGAGCCGCAGGCTTTCGATGTGCTGCAGCGCGGCCGGGTCGTGGCGCGGCTGGAATGGAGCTTGAGCGGCGTGCACAACCAGCTCAATGCGCTGGCCGCGATTGCCGCCGCCCAGCATGTGGGCGTGACGCCGGCCCAGGCCTGCGCCGCGCTGGCGCGCTTTCAGAACGTCAAGCGCCGCATGGAGCTGCGCGGCACGCAGCGCGACATTGCGGTGTTCGATGATTTCGCCCACCATCCCACGGCCATCCGCACCACGCTGGACGGCCTGCGCCGCACGACGGGCGCCGACCAGCGCATCCTCGCGGTGTTCGAGCCGCGCAGCAACACCATGAAGCTGGGCGCGATGAAGGCCCTGCTGCCCTGGTCGCTGGAAAGCGCCGACCTGGTCTTCTGCCACACCGCCGGCCTGGACTGGGACGCCGCCGCCGCGCTCGCCCCCCTGGGCGTAGGCCCGGGCAAGCGCGCACAGACCGCGGCCGATATCGACACCCTGGTCGAGCAGGTGGCAGCCGCCGCGCGGCCCGGGGATCAGATCGTCTGCATGAGCAATGGGGGGTTTGGCGGCATCCACGCCAGGCTCTTGGAGCGGTTGAGCTAATGAAACTACTCTGCCCCAAGTTCCAGACGCGAAGTTTTAGCCACAGTACGCAAAGTTTGAAACTGGCGCGACCCAGCATGGGGGCAGCGAGCAAGGGCCGCCCCGCAGCGAGGCTGCCGTGCCTGGCCGGCCGCCCCCTCCACCGAAGGTTGAGAGGGGGAAGCCGCGAAGCGGCTCAGGGGGTGCTTTATTAATAACCCACCGTCATTGCCGGCACATCGACCCGCACCACCGGCCGGGCCGTGACCCCGGTCGCGGCCCGGCCGTAGGCGCGCAGCCATTCGGGGTCCGCGAGCCGGGCCACGCCGGCGGCATGCGCCACCGTGAGCAGCTTGTCGGCCAGCAGCACCTTGCCGCTGGGGCGCAGGGGTTCGCAGTCCATGGCAATGAACTGCTCGTCCAGCCATTGGCGCGCGGCCTCATGGCCCAGGGGCTCGGCGCCGCGCAGGTCGATATGGAATTCCTGTCCGGGAGCCAGGGTCACGGTTACTTCGCTGTGCATGGGAAAACCTTTGGTCAGAGAACTGAAAGGCGCTTGATGCGCCGTGGCAGCCAGCTTAAACACAATCGTGGTGCGGGCGCCAGCGGGACAGCGAGCAGTCGCGGCGCGCTCTGGCTAAAATCGCCCTCCCCTTTCACACACAGGCAACGCGATGTCCCTTACTGCCCAGCACACGGAAATCCGGCAACAGCTCCAGGCACTGCAGACGGAACTGCACGCCCTGGGCCTGTGGTCCACCGTGCCGCCCAGCGCCGAAGCCATGGCCTCGACCATGCCTTTCATGTATGACACGCTGGAATTCCACCAGTGGCTGCAATGGGTGTTTGTGCCGCGGCTGCAGGCCTTGATGGAAGCCGGCAGCCCACTGCCCGGCAACTGCCATACCCATGCGCTGGGCGAGCATGAGTTTTCGCGCCTGGCGCCGCGCGACGTCAGCGCCTTGCTGGCCGTGCTGCAGCGCATCGACCAGCGGCTCAACGCTGGCGCGCCCGGCGCGCCGCACTGAAACGCCCGGCGCCGCGCACTGAGCCTGGCGCTCAGGCCAGCTCGGCAGTCTCGGCCGGGGCCTGGGCGTGCACGCGGCGCGCCTGCACGGCCTGCGACAACACGGCCAGGGTCTGCAGCGAATCATCCCAGTCGAGGCAGGCATCGGTGATGCTCTGGCCGTACTTGAGCGCCGACACTTCGTCCTTGCCCGGCGTGAACTTCTGCGCGCCGCCCTGCAGGTGGCTTTCTATCATCAGGCCGAACACCGAGTCCGAGCCGCCAGCGACCTGGCCGGCGATGTCGCGCGCGACATCCTTCTGGCGCTCATGCTGCTTGGAGCTGTTGGCGTGGCTGCAATCGACCATCAGCGTATCGGGCAGGCCGGCCGCGCGCAGGTCGGCGCAGGCCGAGGCCACGCTGTCGGCGTCATAGTTGGGCGTCTTGCCGCCGCGCAGGATCACGTGGCAGTCCTGGTTGCCGGTGGTGTTGACGATGGCCACCTGGCCATTCTTGTGCACCGACAGGAAGTGGTGGCCGCGGCTGGCCGACTGGATGGCGTCGGTGGCGATGCGGATGTTGCCGTCCGTGCCGTTCTTGAAGCCAATGGGCGCCGAGATGCCGGAAGCCAGCTCGCGGTGCACCTGGCTTTCGGTGGTGCGCGCACCGATGGCGCCCCAGCTGATCAGGTCGGCGATGTACTGGGGCGAGATCACGTCGAGGAACTCGCTGGCCGCGGGCACGCCCAGGCGGTTGATGTCGACCAGCAGTTGGCGTGCGATGCGCAAGCCTTCGTCGATGCGGTAGCTTTGATCAAGGTAGGGATCGTTGATCAGGCCCTTCCAGCCCACGGTGGTGCGCGGCTTCTCGAAGTACACCCGCATCACGATTTCCAGCGTGTCCTTGTACTGCTCGCGCACCACGGCCAGGCGGCGGGCGTATTCCAGTGCCGCGGCCGGATCGTGGATAGAGCAGGGGCCGATGATGACCAGCAGCCGGTCGTCTTCCCGCGCCATGATGCGGTGGATGGTGTGGCGCGTGTGGGCGATCAGCGCTTCCACGGGCGTTCCACAGATCGGGAAGAAACGGATGAGATGCTCTGGAGGGGGTAACACAGTGATGTCCTTGATACGTTCGTCGTCAGTCTGGCCGGTTTTGTGCACAGAGCTGCGATACCAGGAATCGCTGGGAGCGGTAGGAGCGTTCATCGTTGGCTTTCGTGGAAGACTGGGGTATCAGGGGCAAAAAAAAACCGCCGGGCTTTTCAGCTTCGGCGGTTCTTAGAGAGTTTGTTTCGGGTGCTTGTGCGCTCGCCTCTCATCCGCCGGGGACCGAGAACCAAAAATAGGCAAAGTAAGCGCGCGCTGCATTCATAGGCTCAAAATGTAGCACACCGCAACCGAACCTCCACCGCCGCATGCGTTGCCAGTCAACAACAGGGCAATCAATAAACCTGCATTCCTCCTGATATAAACCGCCGTCACGCAATATAACTGCGCAAAAAAGATATTTTTCTACTGAATTCAGCGTTGATTCGGAAAATAAAAATCCGCCGGCACAGCGCGATTTCCGCATTTGCAGCATGCACACAGCCGAAAAAAAAGAGGGCCTGGGCCCTCTTTCTGTTGCGCGGCAGGACCGCGCTCAGGCCGTGCCACCCACGGTCAGACCATCGATGCGCAGCGTCGGCTGGCCCACGCCCACGGGCACGCTCTGGCCTTCCTTGCCGCAGGTGCCCACGCCGCTGTCCAGGCGCATGTCGTTGCCTATCATGCTGATCTTCTTGAGCGACTCGGGGCCGCTGCCGACGATGGTTGCGCCCTTGACCGGATATTCGATCTTGCCGTTCTCGACCCAGTAGGCTTCGCTCGCGGAGAACACGAACTTGCCGCTGGTGATGTCGACCTGACCGCCGCCGAAGTTGGTCGCGTACAGGCCCTTCTTGATGCTGGCAACGATTTCCGCGGGGTCGCGGTCGCCATTGGTCATATAGGTGTTGGTCATGCGCGGCATGGGAATGTGCGCATAGCTTTCACGCCGGCCGTTGCCGGTGGGCGCGACGCCCATCAGGCGCGCGTTCATCGAGTCCTGTATATAGCCCTTGAGGATGCCGTCCTCGATCAGCACGTTGCGCTGGCTGGCGCAGCCTTCGTCGTCGACGTTGAGCGAGCCGCGGCGGTCGGCAATGGTGCCGTCATCGAGCACCGTGACGCCCTTGGCCGCCACGCGCTGGCCGATGCGGCCGCTGAAGGCGCTCGATCCCTTGCGGTTGAAGTCGCCTTCGAGGCCATGGCCCACGGCTTCGTGGAACAGGATGCCGGGCCAGCCCGGGCCCAGCACCACGGTCATCTCGCCGGCCGGCGCGGGGCGCGACTCGAGGTTGACCAGGGCCGCATGCACGGCTTCGTCGACATATTGGCTGATCTGCTCTTCGCTGAAGTAGGCCAGGCCAAAGCGGCCACCGCCGCCGGCCGAGCCGACTTCGCGCCGGCCCTTGTGCTCGGCAATCACGGTGACCGACAGGCGCACCAGCGGGCGCACGTCGGCGGCCAGCGTGCCGTCGGCACGCGCCACCAGCACCACGTCGTATTCGCTGGCCAGGCCGGCCATCACCTGCTTGACGCGCGGGTCCTTGGCGCGGCCGAGCTTCTCGACGCGGCCCAGCAGCTCGACCTTGGCCGTGCTGTCCAGCGAGGCGATCGGGTCTATGCCCGGGTACAGCGAGCGGCTGCCCACGATCTTCGGGCGCACCACCTTGGCGCGCCGGCTCTGGGCGGCGCTGGAGATGCTGCGCACGGTGCGCGCGGCGTCCAGCAGCGAGGCTTCGGAAATATCGTCGGAATAGGCAAACGCCGTCTTCTCGCCGCTGACCGCGCGCACGCCCACGCCCTGGTCGATGCTGAAGGAGCCGGTCTTGACGATGCCCTCTTCCAGGCTCCAGCCTTCGGCACGGGTGTACTGGAAGTACAGGTCGGCGTCGTCGACCTGGTGCGAGCGGATCTCGGCCAGGGCGCGTGCCAGGTGGGATTCATCCAGGCCGAAAGGCTCGAGCAGCAAGCTGCGGGCCGTGGCCAGGCGTTCGATGGTGGGTTCGCGGGAGATCATTCATGCATTGTAGGCACCGCTCCATGCCCTCTGCCGCCACGGGCCTGCAAATTCGCCCGGCCTCAGACCATGCGGGCGTTGGCCAGCGCACCTCTGCCCAGCGTCCCCTCCTGCGGCAACTGGCGTTGCGAGCGAGCCACCGACATCAGCACGCCCAGCGCCAGCCCCAGCGTGACCATGGCCGTGCCGCCATAGCTGACAAAGGGCAGGGGCACGCCGACCACGGGCAGGATGCCGCTGACCATGCCCATGTTGACGAACGCATAGGTGAAGAAAATCATCGCCACCGCGGCCGCCATCAGGCGCGCAAACAGTTGCTGGGCGCGCGTGGCAATTACCAGGCCGCGCCACACCAGCAGCAAGAAGGCGGTGATCAGCAGCAGATTGCCGACCAGGCCGAATTCCTCGGAAAACGCCGCGAAGATGAAGTCGGTGGTGCGCTCGGGAATGAATTCGAGATGGGTCTGCGTGCCGGCCATGAAGCCCTTGCCCCAGACGCCGCCCGAGCCGATGGCAATCATGCCCTGCAGGATGTGAAAGCCCTTGCCCAGCGGATCACGGGTCGGGTCGAGCAAGGTACAGATGCGCGTCTGCTGGTATTCATGCAGCACCGGCCAGCGCACGCCCTCGGCGCACAGCTGCGGCTCGAACCAGACAATCAGCACGATGCCCACCAGCGCCAGCACCACCGGCGGCAGCACCAGCTTCCATGGCAGGCCGGCAAAGAAGATCACCGACAGGCCTGCGGCCATGACCAGCAGCGAGGTGCCCAGGTCAGGCTGCTTCATGATCAGGCCCACGGGCACCAGCAGCAGCACCAGCGCCACAACGAAGTCGGTGCGGCGTATCTGGCCCTCGCGCCGCTGGAACCACCAGGCCAGCATCAGCGGCGTGGCGATCTTGAGCAGCTCGCTGGGCTGTATCACCACCCCGACGTTGACCCAGCGCTGCGCGCCTTTCTTGGTGATGCCGAAGACCGCCACCGCAATCAACAGCGCCACGCCCAGCAGGTACAGCGGCACGGCGACCTTCATGATGTGCTGCGGCGGCACCTGGGCGACGACAAACAGCAGCGTCGCGGCGATCAGCATGTTGCGGCCATGGTCGACAAAGCGGCTGCCGTGGTCGAAGCCCGAGGAATACATGGCCGTCAGGCCGATCGCCGCCAGCAGCAGCACCAGCAGCACCAAGGGGCCGTCGAAACCGCGAAACAGCGGCAGGATGCGTTGAAGAAGCGAAGGCTTGTCGAATTCGGCGGCGGACATGGAGGTGGATTATCCTTTGCCTGGCAAATCCATCGCCCGCCGCGGGCCAGACCGCCTTGCACCGCTACTGATGCCATGACCACCACCCATCTGCTCTATCTGCACGGTTTCCGCTCCTCGCCCGAATCCGCCAAGGCCCGCCAGATGGCCGCGCATGTCGCCGCCCACCACCCGCAGGTGCACTGGTGGTGCCCGCAGCTGCCGCCTTCGCCGCGCGCCGCGGCGCAGCTGCTGCTGGCCGGCACGGCCGACTGGCCGCGGGCCACGACGGCGGTGATGGGCTCGTCGCTGGGCGGCTTCTACGCCAGCTGGTTTGCCCAGCAGCGGCGCTGCCCCAGCGTGCTGCTCAACCCGGCGGTGTTCCCGGCGCGCGACCTGGAGAAATACATCGGCAGCCAGACCGCCTGGCACGACCCCGAGGTGCAGTTCTTCTTCCGCCCGGAATACATCGCCGAGCTGCAGGCGCTCGATACCCGCGCCCTGCCCGCCGCCGCGCCCGAGCTGGCCTTCATTGCCAAGGGCGATGAAGTGCTGGACTGGCGCGAAATGGTGGCGCGCTACCCCGCCGCGCAGATCGCGTTGCAGGAAGGCGGCGAACACGCGCTCAACGACTTCCCCCGGCACATCGCACAGATCAGCAGCTTTCTCGACCTGGCCTAGCGGCGGGAACTGACCGCCGCGCGCGCGGGGAAATGCGCAGCCGCCACCCCGCGCCTCATGGGACAATTGCCGCCATGCACGCAATGTTTGAAGAAGCCGGCAAATTCCTCGCCGGTCGCATCCTGTCCGAAACCGACACCTCCGCCCAGGTCGAACTCGACACCGGCAAACGGGTCAAGGTCAAGGCCGCCCATATCCTGATCAAGTTCGACAAGCCGACCCCGGCCGAACTCATGGCCCAGGCACAAGCCCAGGCCGACGGCATGGAGCTGGACCTGGCCTGGGAATTCGCCCCCGAAGAAGAATTCGGCTTTGCCGATCTGGCGCGCGACTATTTCTCGGAAAACGCCACGCTGGCCCAGCAGGCCGGCACCTTGCTGGCGCTCTATGACGCGCCGCATTACTTCCGCCGCGCGGGCAAGGGGCGTTTTCGCAAGGCTTCGGCCGAGATCCTGCAGCAGGCACTGGCCGCGATCGAGAAGAAGAAGCTGGTGCTGGCGCAGATCGACGAATGGGCCGCCCAGCTCGGCCGCGGCGAATGCCCGGCGCCGGTGCGCGAGCAGCTCTACAAGATCCTGTTTCGCCCCGACAAGAACGCGCCCGAATACAAGGCCGTGGTCGAAGCCAGCCGCGCCACCCACCTCGCGCCGCTCGATCTGCTGCAGCGCGCGGGCGCCATCGACTCCGCCTACGAGTTCCACTGGAAGCGCTTCCTGTTCGACAACTTCCCCAAGGGCACGGGCTTTCCCGCGCTGGCCGCGCCCCAGCCGCCGCAGGAGCTGCCGCTGGCCAATGTCCAGGCCTACTCCATCGACGATTCGCAGACCACCGAAATCGACGATGCGCTGTCGGTGCAGGGCCTGGGCACGGGGGTCGTGACGCTGGGCGTGCACATCGCCGCGCCGGGCCTGGCCATCGTGCCCGGCACGCCGCTGGACCAGTTGGGCCGCAACCGCCTGTCGACGGTCTACATGCCCGGCTACAAGATCACCATGCTGCCCGACGAGGTGGTGCAGGTCTATACGCTGGACGAAGGCCGCGCCAACCCGGCCGTGTCGCTGTATGTGCAGATCAATGAAGAGACGCTGGAATTCATAAGCAACGAAACGCGTCTGGAGCGCGTGCCGGTGCAGACCAACTTCCGCCATGACCAGCTCGATCACATCGTGACCGAGGAATGGCTGGCCGACCCCACGCTCGAAGTCGCAGGCACGCCCGCCGCGCTGCAGGAAAAGCGCAGCGAGTTCAGCTTCCTGCACCGCCTGGCCAAGCACCTCAAGGCGCAGCGCGAAGTGGTGCGCGGCAAGCCCGAGAACTTCAACCGCCCCGACTACAACTTCCGCCTCACGGGCAATGCCGGCGGCGAACCCGTGGGCAACGAGACGGTGCAGATCACCACGCGCAAGCGCGGCGCACCGCTGGACCTGATCGTCGCCGAAGCCGCGATCGTAGCCAACAGCACTTGGGGCAATCTGCTGGCCGAGCACGGCGTGCCCGGCATCTATCGCAGCCAGGCCAGCATGGCGCCCGGCGTCAAGGTGCGCATGGGCACCAAGGCGCTGCCGCACGCCGGCATAGGCGTCAAGAGCTATGCCTGGGCGACCTCGCCGCTGCGCCGCTATGTCGACCTGGTCAACCAGTGGCAGATCATTGCCTGCGTGCGCCATGGCAAGACCGCGGCGCTGGCCGCGCCGTTCAAGCCCAAGGACGCCGACCTGTTTGCCATCATCAGCAGCTTCGACACCGCCTACAGCGCCTACAACGGCTACCAGGCCGGCATGGAGCGCTTCTGGACGCTCAAGTACCTGGAGCAGAACGGCATCACCGAGATCGAGGCCAGCGTCATCAAGGAGGGCCCGGGCGGCAGCTTCCTGGTGCGCGCCGACAACCTGCCGCTGGTGCTGCCGGTGCTCGGCGCCCAGGGCCTGCCGCGCGGCGCGCGCCTCAAGCTGCGCCTGGGTGAGATCGACGAGATCACGCTGGACGTCAACGGCACGCTGATCGAGCGCCTCGACAGCCCCGAGGCCCAGGCCAGCGCCAGCGAGGAGGCGGCCGAGGACGAAGACGAAGCCGTGGCCGGCCCCATTGCCATTGCCGTCGACATGAACGAGACCGACAGCCCCACGCCAGCCGCACCGTGAAACTCCGCGCCGCGTTCCGCTCCTTGACGACGCTGCAGATAGCGCTGGGCCTCTCGCTGGCGCTGCATGCGGCCGTGCTTTCGGTGCGCTTTGTCCATCCGCAGGCTTTCGAGCGCGTGTTCCAGGACACGCCGCTCGAAGTCATCCTGGTCAATGCCAAGTCGCAGGAGCGCCCGGACAAGGCCCAGGCGATTGCCCAGGCGGCGCTGGCCGGCGGCGGCGAGGCGGCGCAGGGCCGCGCGACCAGCCCCCTGCCCTACTCGGCGCTCACCGCCATCGGCGATGATTTCGAGGAGGAGCAGCGCAAGCTCGATGCAATGCAGCAGCAGCAGGCGGTGATGCTGACCCAGCTGCGCCAGCGCGTGGCCAGCATGGCGCCGCTCGATCCGCGCGATGCCGCGCCCAGCCCCGAGCAGATCAACGAGCAGCAGCGCCGCCAGCAGCTGGTCAAGCTGCTGGCCGAGATCGAAAAGCGCATCAACGAGGAAAATGCGCGGCCCAAGAAGCGCTACATCAGCCCGGCGACGCGCGAGGAGGTGTATGCGGTCTACTACGATGCGCTGCGCCGCAAGGTCGAGGACAAGGGCACGGAAAACTTCCCCGAGCAGGCCGGGCGCAAGCTTTACGGCGAGCTGACGATGATCGTCACCGTCAACCATGACGGCAAGGTGCTGAGCACCGAGGTGGTCCAGGGCTCGGGCAACCAGCTGCTGGACAATCGCGCCGCCGCGATCGCGCGCGCCGCCGGCCCGTTCGGCCACTTCGGTCCGGCCATGCGCGCCAAGGCCGACCAGATTGCCGTCGTGTCCCGCTTCAAGTTCACGCGCGAACAGACGCTGGAGACCAGCGTGCGCTGAGGCCCCGCCACGCGCCGCGTTGTTCCTGTTTTTCCTGTTTTCCTTCACGCCATGCCATCCACCGTCGATCTCTACTGCGTCATGGGCAATCCCGTCGAGCACAGCCGCTCGCCCTGGATCCATGCGCGCTTTGCCGAACTCACCGCCCAGCGCCTGCACTACACGCGTGAACTGGTGGCCCTCGACGGCTTTGCCGCCGCGGTGCCGGCCTTTGCCGCGGCCGGCGGGCGCGGCTGCAATGTCACCGTGCCCTTCAAGCTGCAGGCCGCGGAGCTGGCCGACCACTGCAGCGAGCGCGTGCAGCTGGCGGGCGCGGCCAACACCCTGGTGCTGGCCCATGGCCGCATCGAAGCCGACAACACCGACGGCCTGGGCCTGGTGGCCGATATCCGCGACAATGCCGGCCAGGCCATTGCCGGCCAAGACCTGCTGCTGATTGGCGCGGGCGGCGCATCCGCGGGTGCACTGGGCCCGCTGCTGGAGCAGCAGCCGCGCCGCATCGTGGTCGTCAACCGCACCGTGGCCAAGGCCCAGGCCTTGGTCGAGCGCCACGCCGCGCTGGCCGCACGCCATGGCGTCGAACTGCAGGCCCAGGGCCTCGATACCGCGGACAGTTTCGATCTGGTGATCAACGCCTCGGCCAGCAGCCTGGGCGGTGCGGCCGTGCCGGTGCCGGCCAGCGTGCTGCGCCCCGGCTGCCTGGCCTACGACATGATGTACGGTCCGGCGGCCCAGGGATTTCTTGACTGGGCCGCGCAGCATGGCGCGCGCGGCCGTGACGGCCTGGGCATGCTGGTGGAGCAAGCCGCCGCCGCGTTTGCGCTGTGGCGCGGCGTGCGCCCGGCCGGCGCGCCGGTGCTCGCCGAGCTGCGCGCGCTGCTGGCGGCATGAGCATGCACCCGGTCTGGCGCTGGATCGCGCTGCTGCTGTGCGGCGCCTTGCTGCTGGAGCTGTTCTTTGTCGGCCGCATCGCCGCCATGGTGGTGCTCGACCCCGCATCGACCACCGTTCAGCGCTCCGAAGCCTGGCAATTGCTTGGTGAAGGCAAGATCCGCCAGTGGCGCCAGCAATGGGTGCCCTACGCGCAGATCTCCGACCATCTCAAGCGCGCCGTGGTCGCCGCCGAGGACGACGGCTTTGTCGACCATGGCGGCGTCGAGTGGGAGGCGATTGAAAAAGCCTGGGAACGCAACCAGCGCGCCGAGCAGCGGGCGCAGGCCACGGGCCGCAGCGCGAAAGTCTATGGCGGCTCGACCATCACCCAGCAGCTGGCCAAGAACCTGCTGCTGTCGGGCGAGCGCCAGTTCGCGCGCAAGGGCCAGGAACTGGTGCTGGCCAAGCTGCTGGAGCTGTTTCTGAGCAAGCAGCGTATCCTGGAGATCTATCTCAACCATGTCGAATGGGGCCCGGGCGTGTTTGGCGCCGAAGCCGCGGCCGGCTACTATTTCGGCAAACCTGCTTCCCGACTCAGTCCGGCCGAGGCGGCGCGGCTGGCGGTGATGCTGCCCCAGCCCAAGCGCTTTGCGCTGCAGCCCGAATCCCGTTATCTGGCTCAAAGGGCGCGCCTCATCATGCGCCGCATGAGCAGTGCCACCCTACCTTGAGATCTCTTGCATGCGTATTCTTGGCATTGACCCCGGCCTGCAGACCACGGGCTTTGGCGTCGTCGACGTGGACGGCCACCGGCTGAGCTACGTCGCCAGCGGCACCATACGCACGACGGCGCTGGACCGCGGCGATCTGCCGGGCCGGCTCAAGCTGCTGTTCGATGGCATCACCGAAGTCGCGCAGCGCTATCAGCCCGACAGCTCGGCGGTGGAAATCGTCTTCGTCAACACCAACCCGCAATCCACGCTGCTGCTGGGCCAGGCGCGCGGCGCGGCACTCGCGGCGCTGGTCACCAGCCTGCTGCCGGTGGCCGAATATACGGCGCTGCAGATGAAGAAAGCCGTCGCCGGCCATGGCCGCGCGGGCAAGGACCAGATCCAGGCCATGGTGCAGCGTCTGCTGCAGCTGCCCGGCCTGCCCGGCCCGGACGCTGCCGACGCCTTGGGCATCGCCATCACCCATGCCCATGTGGGCGCGGCCATGGCGCGCATTGCCGAGGTCGCGCCGCTGCAGCGCCGCGCCCATGCGATGTACAAGGCGGGAAGGTCTTACTGAGCCCGCATGCAAAAAACCCGCCCGGCGCTCATGCCGTACGGGCTCGCGCGGGTCAATTGCTCAGAATGATCGTCGCAATCACGCCCGTGGCAATTGCCACCAGCAGATAGTCACCGCCATTTTGCACCCAGTGGTAGCCACGCGGTGGCGCCGCGAGGCGGTGGCCGCGCCAGTCATTGACCACATAGTGGCGCGTACGGTACTGCGGCGGAATGCGCGAGCCGCGCACCCAGTTGTGGTTCGGGCCGGCGCCATGGCGGCCGCCATGGGCATGCGGCGGCGGGCCGGGGCGGCGCATGTCGCGGTCATGTCGGCCATCGCGATCATGGCGGTCGAAACGGTCATGGCGATCGTGGCCATGGCCATGGCCTTGCGAATGGCCGGGCGGGCCGCGGCGGTGGTCGGGCTGGGCCTGGGCCAGCGTGGCAGTCAGGCCCAGGGTCAGCGCCACAGCGGCGGCCACAGCGGAAGTGTTCCAACGGGTCATGATGATTCCCCTTCTAAAATTTCGCGAGCAAGCTCGAAGCGTTGCGTGTCTGGCATCAGCCATCGGTCTCGACCCTGTGGGCAATCAGGCCGGCAGCGGCCCTTGCAGTGCTAGGTCTGACTGCATGATGAACCATCCTCCTGGACTTGGGTGGTCGGACAGGGACGCTTTACACAAGTTTTGCGCAGGCCTTGCGTTGGTTCACACGCGCAGGAAATCGACACATTTTCAGCGGCGCAGACGTTCCCAAATGAAACCTCCGCCGCTGGCCCACATGGCGGCTAGCCTATGCGGCTCAGTATCAGCACCGCAAAGAACGCAAACGCCGCAATCAGCATCCATTTGAGGATCAGCACGCTCCAGCGCTTGTAGCCAGGCTGGCCGGTGCCAAGATAGAACGCAAAGCACAGCAGCGAAGCCACCAGCAAAAAGCCCACCAGGGCGCGAAAGATCAACATGCCGCGGCCCTCACCAGGCGCGCACCGGCTGGGCAAAGCCCTTGGGTGCCTGGCGCTCGTTGTCAAAGGTCACGATTTCCCAGGCATCGGGCTCGGCCAGCAGCGCGCGCAGCAGCTGGTTGTTCAGGCCATGGCCCGAGCGAAACGCGCTGTAGGCCGCCAGCAGTGGCTTGCCGATGACAAACAGGTCGCCGATGGCATCGAGGATCTTGTGCTTGGCGAACTCGTCGTCGTAGCGCAGGCCGTCGCTGTTGAGCACCTTGTAGTCATCCATGACGATGGCGTTGTCGAGCCCGCCACCCAGCGCCAGACCGCTGGTGCGCAGCATCTCCACATCCTTGGTGAAGCCAAAGGTGCGTGCGCGCGCGATGTCGCGCACGTAATTGTCTTCGCCCAGATCGAACTCGACACACTGGCCCGTGGAATCGACCGCCGGGTGGGCAAAGTCGATCTCGAAGCGCAGCTTGAAGCCGTGGTAGGGGTCGAAGCGGGCCCACTTGAGGCTCTTGCCCTCGCCTTCGCGCACTTCCACCGGCCGCTTCACACGGATGAAGCGCTTGGGCGCGTTCTGCAGCTCTATGCCCGCGCTTTGCAGCAGGAACACGAACGACGAAGAGGAGCCGTCAAGAATCGGCACCTCTTCGGCGGTGATGTCGATGAACAGGTTGTCGAGCCCGAGGCCGGCAATCGCCGACATCAGATGCTCCACGGTATGCACCTTGGCGCCGCCCACGCCAATCGTCGACGCCATGCGGGTGTCGGTGATCGCGTGCGCGGAAATCGGGATATCCACCGGCTCGGGCAGATCGACGCGCCGAAACACAATGCCCGTGTCCGCGGGCGCCGGACGCAAGGTCAGCTCCACGCGCTGGCCGCTGTGCAGGCCCACGCCGACAGCCCGGGTCAATGTCTTGAGGGTGCGTTGCTTCAACATGCCAGTATTTTAAATTGACCTGCCATGTTGCGCGTATCGCAAGGACACAGTCTTGGCTATGGCCGCGATCAATTTCGCGGTATTGCACCCGGTGCGCTTGCGCGCCCGGGGCCGCGCCTCGCGGCGCTCAGTCAGCCTGTTTACGCAGGAAGGCTGGAATCTCCAGGTCTTCCATGCCACCCGAGGCCAGTGCGTCGACACGCGCCGCGGCCTGGGTGCGGTTGGTGCGCCAGACGCTGGGCACGGACATGTTGCCCATGTTGCCGAAGTCGGTGCCGTGGCCGGTGCCGCCCTGGGCGCTGCCCAGGTTGCCCGTGGGCAGCTGGTAGCTCAGGTTGTCGGTGCCGGTGCGCAGGCCGCCTTGCAGCACGGCCATGTTCTGGCGGCGGGCATTCTGACGGGCCAGGCCGGTGGCGACCACGGTGACGCGGATTTCCTCGCCCAGGCTGTCGTCGTAGGCGGCGCCGAAGATCACGTGCGCGTCGGGCGAAGCGTAGGCATTGATGGTGTTCATGGCCAGGCGCGACTCGGACAGCTTGAGGCTGCCCTTGGACGCGGTGACCAGCACCAGCACGCCCTTGGCGCCCGACAGGTCGATGCCTTCGAGCAGCGGGCAGGCAATGGCCTGCTCGGCGGCAATGCGCGCGCGGTCCGGGCCGGCGGCCGTGGCCGTGCCCATCATGGCCTTGCCGGGCTCGCCCATCACGGTGCGCACGTCTTCGAAGTCGACGTTCACCTGGCCGTATTCGTTGATGATTTCAGCGATACCGCCGACGGCGTTCTTCAGCACGTCATTCGCATGGGCGAAGGCTTCGTCCTGCGTGATGTCGTCGCCGAGCACGTCGAGCAGCTTTTCGTTGAGCACCACGATCAGCGAGTCGACATTGGCTTCGAGCTCGTTGAGGCCGTTGTCGGCGTTGGTCATGCGGCGACCGCCTTCCCAGTCGAAGGGCTTGGTCACCACGCCCACGGTGAGAATGCCCATCTCCTTGGCCACGCGTGCGATCACGGGCGCGGCGCCGGTGCCGGTGCCGCCGCCCATGCCGGCGGTGATGAACAGCATGTGCGCGCCGTCGATGGCCGCGCGGATGTCTTCCACTGCGGCTTCCGCGGCTTCACGGCCCTTTTCGGGCTTGCTGCCGGCGCCCAGGCCGCTTTGGCCGAGCTGGATGGTGCGGTGCGCGGCGCTGCGGATCAGCGCCTGGGCATCGGTGTTGGCGCAGACAAACTCCACGCCCTGGACATTGCGGGCAATCATGTGCTCGACGGCATTGCTGCCGCCGCCACCGACACCGATCACTTTGATCTGTGTGCCCTGGTTGAACTCTTCGGCTTCGATCATTTCGATGGTCATGTTGCTGCTCCTGAAACTCTGAAAATAGGGGTCACGGCCGTATAAAAGGGAAATCCTGGAATCACGCGTATTCGGACATCCGTGGGCGGGCCGGTGATGCGCAGTCGGTAGGCGCTCATGGCTAGAAGTTTCCCACAATGAAGTCTTTGAAACGGCCAAAGGCGGTCTTCATCGACCCACTCTTTTGTGCCACCTTGAAACCGCGCAGGCGCGCCAGGCGCGCCTCGTCAAGCAAACCCATGACTGTAGCCGAGCGGGGCTGGGCCACCATGTCAGCCAAAGCGCTGGAATACTTGGGAATGCCACGGCGCACGGGCTTGAGGAAGATGTCCTCGGCCAGCTCGACCATGCCGGGCATGACCGAGCTGCCGCCGGTGATCACGATGCCCGACGACAGCACTTCCTCGTAACCCGACTCGCGTATCACCTGCTGCACCAGCGAGAAGATTTCCTCGACGCGCGGCTCGATCACGCCGGCCAGCGCCTGCTTGCTGATCATGCGCGGGCTGCGGTCGCCCAGGCCAGGCACTTCGACCTGGCTGTCGGGGTCGGCCAGCAGCTGCTTGGCATAGCCGCTTTCGACCTTGATGTCTTCGGCGTCCTTGGTCGGGGTACGCAGCGCCATCGCGATGTCGCTGGTGATCAGGTCACCGGCAATCGGGATCACGGCCGTGTGGCGGATCGCGCCGCCGGTGAAGATCGCGACGTCGGTGGTGCCCGCGCCGATGTCGACCACGGCCACGCCCAGCTCGCGTTCATCGTCGGTCAACACCGCCTGGCTCGAGGCCAGCGGGTTGAGCAGCAGCTGCTCGACTTCGAGGCCGCAGCGGCGCACGCACTTGATGATGTTCTCGGCCGCGCTCTGGGCGCCGGTGACGATGTGGATCTTGGCTTCGAGGCGGATGCCGCTCATGCCGATAGGCTCCTTCACGTCCTGGCCGTCGATCACGAACTCCTGCGGCTCGACCAGCAGCAGGCGCTGGTCCGAGGAGATGTTGATCGCCTTGGCGGTCTCGACCACGCGCGCCACATCGGTGGGCGTGACTTCCTTGTCCTTCACCGCCACCATGCCGCTGGAGTTGAGCCCGCGGATATGGCTGCCGGTGATGCCGGTGCACACGCGCTGGATCTTGCAGTCGGCCATCAGCTCGGCTTCCTTGAGCGCGAGCTGGATGCTCTGCACCGTGGCGTCGATGTTCACCACCACGCCGCGCTTGAGCCCGTTGCTGGGGGCCACGCCCAGACCGGCGAGCTTGAGTTCGCCATTCGGCAGCACTTCGGCTACCACGGCCATGACCTTGGCAGTGCCAATGTCCAGGCCGACGACCACATCTTTGTATTCTCTTGCCATATCAGAGTCCGCCCTCAGTTGGTCCCGTCTTGTCGTTCTTTTGCATCTGCCTGCCCTTCAGCGCCGCGCCGCAGCCGGCTTCGGCTGGGGTTGGGGACGCGGTGGCGGCAACTTGCCCTGTACTGTGCTCACGCCATGCAGCCGCAGCGCATAGCCATCCTCATAGCGCAGATCGGCCGATTCCAGTGCATCGGCCTTGCGCTGATACTGCGCCGTCACGCTGGCCAGCGTGCGCGTGAAGCGCTGCACGCGCTGCAGCACCTGCTCCACCGTGCCGCCGCCCAATTCCATCTGCGCGCCGTTCTCCAGGCGCGCGCGCCAGCTGCCGCGCTCGCTCAGCGTCAGCTCGTCGATTTCCAGCGCCAGCGGTGCGAGCGCCGGCGCGAGCATGCGGTAGACCTGCAGTACCTGCTGCGAGCTGCCCGCCGGGCCCTGCAGCCGCGGAATGCCTTCGCGCTCGACCTCGCCGATGTTCGCCTCGAAGACTTCGCCAAAGCTGTTGACCATTTGGGCGCCCGTGTCCGGCCCCCAGAAGGCCTCGGCGACATGCTCGTGCAGCTCGACGCGCAGGCCATTGGGGTACTCGCGGCGCACCTGGGCCTCGCGCACCCAGGGCACCTGCTCGAAGGTCGCGCGCGCCGCGCCCAGGTCGATGGTGAAGAAATTGCCCGTGAGGCTGGGCGCCACGTTGGCGCGCAGCGTCACCGCGTTGTTATGCACCAGCTCGCCTTCGACGATGATGCGGCTGATGGCGAACGCCGGGTGGCGCACCACCCACCAGCTTGCCGCCGCCAGCAACAGCGCGGCGCAGCCCAGGAACAGGACCGTGGCGGTCACGTTCATGAGCTTGACGTCGAGCGGAGCAGGCAGCGTGCGCTTCATGGCCGGCCAGCGCCTCCATCGAGTGCGGCACTCGCCAGGATGCGCAGGCACAGCTCTTCGTAGCTGATGCCCGAAGCGCGTGCCGCCATGGGCACCAGCGAATGGCTGGTCATGCCGGGCGAGGTATTGATTTCAAGCAGGAAGGGCTGGCGGTCGCTGGCGCGGATCATGATGTCGGCGCGCGCCCAGCCGCGGCAGCCCAGCGTGCGGAATGCGCGCTCGACCAGCCGCTGGATTTCCTGCTCCTCGGCCTCGGGCAGGCCGCTGGGGCAGTGGTACTGCGTGGTGTCGGTGAAATACTTGTTCTGGTAGTCGTAGTTGCCTTCGGGCGCGACGATGCGGATCACGGGCAGCGCCTGGGCGCGGCCCGCTTGGGCGCGGCCTGCCTGGGCGCGGCCCGCGTCTTCGAGCACCGGGCAGGTGGTCTCGTCGCCATCGATGAACTGCTCGCACAGCACCTCGGGGTCGTACTGCGAGGCCAGCGCATAGGCCTGGGCGCACTCTTCGGCATTCATCACCTTGGTCAGGCCTATGGTCGAGCCTTCGCGTGCGGGCTTGACGATCATCGGCGCGCCCAGCACGGCCAGCGCCTGGCTGGTTTCCTCGGCGCTCGCGACCAGACGCCAGTCGGGCGTCGGCAGGCCCTCGAAGCGCCAGATGCGCTTGGTCATGATCTTGTCCATGGCGATGCTCGACGCCATCACGCCCGGGCCGGTGTACGGAATGTCGAGCAGCTCGAGTGCGCCCTGCACCGTGCCGTCTTCGCCGAAGCGACCGTGCAGCGCGATGAAGCAGCGCGCAAAGCCTTCGGCCTTGAGCGCCGACAGCTCGCGCTCGGCCGGATCGAACGCATGCGCGTCGACGCCGCGTGCGCGCAGCGCGGCCAGCACGCCGCCGCCCGACATCAGCGAGACCTCGCGCTCGGACGAGCGCCCACCCATCAGCACGGCGACCTTGCCGAGTGCCTTCACATCGATATCCATCAATCCGCTCATATCCCGACCTTCTCTTCAATGGGCTGTTGCGCCATCAGCTGTACGACCTTGCCTGGCACCGCGCCGATCGAGCCCGCGCCCATGCACAGCACGACATCGCCGGCACGCGCGTTGTCCGCGATCACCTGCGGCAGATCGGCCACGTCCTGCACGAACACCGGCTCGACGCGCCCGGCCACGCGCAGCGCGCGCGCCAGCGAGCGGCCGTCGGCGGCCACGATGGCCGCCTCGCCTGCGGCATAGACCTCGGTCAGCAGCACCAGGTCGGCCCCGCCAATCACCTTGACGAAATCCTCGAAGCAGTCCCGTGTGCGGCTGTAGCGGTGCGGCTGGAAGGCCAGCACCAGGCGCTGGCCCGGAAACGCGCCGCGCGCCGCGGCCAGCGTGGCCGCCATCTCCACCGGGTGGTGGCCATAGTCGTCGATGACGCTGAAGTGGCCGCCTGCGCAGGGCTGCTCGCCATAGCTCTGGAAACGCCGGCCCACGCCCTTGAAGTTCTGCAGCGCGCGCAGCAGCGCGGCGTCGTCGATCTCGAGCTCCATGGCCACGGCCACGGCGGAGAGCGCGTTCAGCACGTTGTGCTCGCCCGGCAGGCTCAGCACCACGTCCAGATCGGGGTAGCCGCCATTGCCGGGCTGGGCTTCGCGGCGCACGGTGAAATGCATTTCTCCGCCACGCGCCTGCACGTTGATGGCGCGCACCTGGGCGTCCTCGCAGAAACCGTAGGTGGTCATCGGTCGCGCGACGCTGGTCAGGATGTCGCGCACCGCGGGGCTGTCGATGCAGAGGATGGCGCGGCCATAGAACGGCATGCGGTGCAGGAACTCGACAAACGCGCTCTTGAGCTTGCCGAAATCATGGCCGTAGGTTTCCATGTGGTCGGCATCGATGTTCGTCACCACGGCCATGCAGGGCAGCAGGTTCAGGAACGAGGCATCCGACTCGTCGGCTTCGACGACGATGTAGTCGCCCTGGCCCAGCTGGGCATTCGCGCCCGCGCTGTTGAGCTTGCCGCCGATGACAAAGGTCGGATCGAGGCCGGCCTCGGCCAGCACGCAGGTCACCAGGCTGGTGGTCGTGGTCTTGCCATGCGCGCCGGCAATCGCAATGCCATGCTTGAAGCGCATCAGCTCGGCCAGCATCAGCGCGCGCGGCACGACGGGAATCTTCTTGGCGCGCGCGGCCAGCACTTCGGGGTTGTCGGCCTTGACGGCGGTGGACGTCACGACGACATCCGCACCGTTGATATGCTTGGCCTCATGGCCGACGCAGGTGGTGATGCCCAGGCCCTTGAGGCGCTGCAGGCTCGGGCTGTCGACCAGGTCTGAGCCCGATATCTTGTAGCCGAGGTTGTTCAGCACCTCGGCGATGCCGCTCATGCCGGCGCCGCCCAGGCCGACGAAATGGATGTGGTGGATGGCGTGTTTCATGCCGCCAGTTCCTCGCACGCGCGCACCACCGCCGCGGTCGCCTCTATCTTTTGCATGTTCTTCGCTTGTTCTGCGCGCGCCAAAAGCTCGGAGCGCTGCATATTTAATAGCATATTGGACAACATTTCCGCATTCATTTCACGCTGCGCCAGCAACCAGCCCCCGCCGGCGTCAACTATGAAACGCGCATTGCGCGTCTGGTGGTCGTCCACGGCATGCGGAAACGGCACAAAGACCGCGGCCGCGCCCACGGCGGCGATCTCGGTCACGGTGCTCGCGCCCGCGCGGCAGACGATCACGTCGGCGTCGGCAAAGGCCTGGGCGGTGTCGTCGATGAAGGGCGTAAGCGTCGCTTCGACGCCCGCGGCGGCGTAGTTCGCGCGCAAGGCCTCGATCTGCTGGGCGCCGCTCTGGTGCAGCACCTGCGGGCGCTGGTCGGCGGGAATCAGGGCCAGCGCCTGGGGCACGATGTCATTGAGCGCGCGTGCGCCCAGACTGCCGCCCACCACCAGCAGGCGCAGCGGGCCGCTGCGGCCGGCAAAGCGCGCGGCCGGCAGCGGCTGCTGCGTGAACGCCGGGCGCAGCGGATTGCCGACCCACTGGCCCTTGGCAAAGACCTTGGGAAACGCCGTGAACACGCGGTCGGCCACCGTGGCCAGCACGCGGTTGGCCATGCCGGCCACCGAATTCTGTTCGTGCAGCACCAGCGGCTTGCCGGCCAGCACCGCCATCATGCCGCCGGGGAAGCTGATGTAGCCGCCCAGGCCCACGACCACATCGGGCTTGACGCGGCGCACCACGGCCAGCGCCTGCCAGAAGGCCTTGAGCAGGCGCAGCGGCAGCAGCGCCAGCGTCACCAGCCCCTTGCCGCGCACGCCGGAAAAATCAATGGTCTCGAGCGTGAAGCCCTGGGGCGGCACCAGCCGCGACTCCATGCTGGCGGGCGCGCCCAGCCAGTGCACCTGCCAGCCGCGCTCGCGCAGCGCGTGCGCCACCGCCAGGCCGGGGAAGATGTGGCCACCGGTGCCGCCGGCCATGATCAATGCGGTCTTGCTCATGGATGTCCTCCGCGCATGAGTTCCTTGTTTTCGTAATCCACGCGCAACACCACGGCCAGCGCCACCAGATTCATCAGGATCGCCGACCCGCCAAAACTCATGAACGGCAGCGTCAGCCCCTTGGTGGGCAGCGCGCCGAGATTCACCCCCATGTTGATGAAGGCCTGAAAGCCCACCCAGACGGCCACGCCCTGCGCGACCAGCCCGGAAAACACCCGATCCAGCGCCACGGCGCGGCGGCCGATGTGCATGATGCGGCGTGTGATCCAGAGGAACATGATGATCAGCGTCAGCACGCCCAGCAGGCCGAATTCCTCGCCGATCACCGCCAGCAGAAAGTCGGTATGCGCTTCGGGCAGCCAGTGCAGCTTCTCGACGCTGCGGCCCAGGCCGACGCCGAAGATCTCGCCGCGGCCGATCGCGATCAGCGCGTGCGAGAGCTGGTAGCCCTTGCCCAGCGCGTGCTTCTCGTCCCAGGGGTTGAGATACGCAAAGATGCGCTCGCGCCGCCATTCGGAGAAGCCGATCATGATGACGAAGGCCACCACCACCAGGAAGGCGATCAGGAAGAACATGCGCGCATTGACGCCGCCCAGGAACAGGATGCCCATGGCGATCACCACGATCACCATGAACGCGCCCATGTCGGGCTCGGCCAGCAGCAGCACGCCAACCACCACCACGGCCGCGCCCATGGGCAGCACGGCGCGGAAGAAGCGCTCCTTCACCGCCATCTTGCGCACCATGTAGTCGGCGGCGTAGATCAACACCGCGAACTTCGCGAGTTCGGACGGCTGGAAGTTCATGATGCCCAGCGACAGCCAGCGGCGCGCGCCGTTGACCACCGTGCCGACATGCGGAATCAGCACCGCGACCAGCAGCACCAGCGACACCAGGAACAGCTTGCGCGCCATGCGCTCCCAGGTCGCCATCGACACCTGGAAGGCCAGCAGCGCGCCGACAAAGGCCATGCCGATCGACATGCTGTGGCGCAGCAGGAAATGGGTGGGCGCGATCTTGCCGAAGCGCGGGTTGTCGGGCATCGCGATCGAGGCCGAATAGACCATCACGATGCTCCAGGCAAGCAAGCCGATCACCATCCAGATCAGCGCCTGGTCCAGGCCCAGCACGCTGGCTGGCGTCACCGTGGCGCGGCGGTACTGCGGCCCGCCCACGCGCACCGGCAGCACATCGACGGCCTTGTCCGACAGGCCGCCGAACCAGGCGGCCATGCGCTGAGAAATGGAAGCGGCGCTCACACCCAGCCCTCCAGGTCATGGCCGGCGTCGTGCGCCAGCGCCTGCACTGCCTGCACGAACTGGCGTGCGCGGTCTTCGTAATCCTTGAACATGTCAAAGCTCGCGCAGGCCGGCGACATCAGCACCGCCTCGCCCGGCCGCGCCTGGCCCTGGGCCAGCGCCACGGCCTGGGCCATCGATTCGGCGTCGAGCAGCGGCACACCCGTGGCTTCGAGCGCGGCGCGGATCAGCGGCGCATCGCGGCCGATCAACACCACGGCGCGCGCGTAGCGCGCCACGGGCGCGGCCAGCGGCGAGAAATCCTGGCCCTTGCCCTCGCCGCCCATGATCACCACCAGCCGGCGGTCGGCGCCCAGGCCGGTCAGCGCGGCGACGGTGGCGCCGACATTCGTGCCCTTGCTGTCGTCGAAGAACTCCACTTCGCCGACCACACCCACGGGTTCCACGCGGTGCGGCTCGCCGCGGTATTCGCGCAGACCGTACAGCATGGGGCCCAGCGCGCAGCCCGCGGCCGAGGCCAGGGCCAGCGCCGACAGCGCGTTGATCGCGTTGTGCCGGCCGCGGATGCGCAGCGCATCGGCGGGCATCAGGCGCTGGAAATACAACTCATCCTGCGGCGCCCGCGCGCGCTTGCCGGTTTCATCGGCTTCGAGCGCACGCACCAGCCAGGCCATGCCGGCGACGACTTCGATGCCGAAGTCGCCGGGGCGGCGCGGCATGTCGCCGCCAAAGGTCACATGCGGGCGTTCCTGCGGGCGCTGCAGCTTGACACGCGTCGGCGCGGGCAGCATCTGCAGCACGGCCGGGTCTTCGCGGTTGAGCACCATCAGGCCGTCGCCAAAGATCCGGGCCTTGGCCGCGACATAGGCCGCGAGGCTGCCATGCCAGTCGAGGTGGTCCTGGCTGATATTGAGCACGGTCGCTGCCGTGGGCGAAAAACCCGTCGCGGCTTCGAGCTGGAAGCTCGACAGCTCAAGCACCCAGGCCTGGGGCAGCGTGCCGGCATCGATATGGCCGGCCAGCGTGTCGAGCAGCGTGGGGCCGATATTGCCGGCCACGGCGACAGTCTTGCCGGCATGGGCCAGCAACTGGCCCGTCAGCGACGTGACCGTGGTCTTGCCATTGGTGCCGGTGATCGCCAGCACCGCGGGCTGGTAGCCATGGCCGCGGGCCAGGGCCTGCAGCGCCAGCGCAAACAGATCGAGCTCGCCGCTCAGGTGCAGATCCTGGGCCTGCGCGGCTTCGAGCACCGGCGCGAGCTGCTGCGGGCTCAGACCCGGCGAGCGATAGATGGTGGTGAAATTCTGGCCATCGAGCAGCGCGCCATCGAAGGCACCGGCGACAAAGCGCACCTGCGGCAGCTCCTGCGCGAGCAAGGCCAGCTGCGGCGGGGCGTCGCGCGTATCGGCCACGGTGACCTGCGCCCCCAGGCGCGTGCACCAGCGGGCCATCGCCAGGCCCGAGGCGCCCAGGCCCAGCACCAGCAGTTGCTGGCCGGCCAACGGCAGCTCCAACGCAGCCGAAACCTGCGGCCAGCCCACGGGCACGGGCGGCAGTTCGGGCGCGGCTTCGGCCTGTGCTGCCACAGCGGCTTCGACATCGGGTTCGCTGGCCGGCGCCGCGACCTGCGCGAAGATCTGCGCGACAAAGGCCGCGGCATCTTCGGCCGCATGCAGGCTGCTCAGCGCGGGCACGGGCTGCGCGGGCGCCGCGGCTGGCACCGGCGCTTCAACGACGCACTCGTGCGCGTCATCGGCCACGGCGGGGTCCAGCACGGGCAAGGCCGCGACCTCGTCCAGGACGGGCACGGCCTCTTGCGGCGCCAGGCCGTCCATGGGTGCGGGGGAGGATTGGGGCGTATTCATCGCAGTTTCAGCGTTGACAGGCCAATCAGGCACAGCAGCATGGTGATGATCCAGAAACGCGTCACGACCTGCGTTTCCTTCCAGCCGCTCTTCTCGAAATGGTGGTGCAGCGGCGCCATCTTCAGCAGGCGCCGGCCTTCGCCATAGCGTTTCTTGGTGTACTTGAACCAGGCCACCTGCAGCATCACCGACACCGCTTCGGCCACGAAGATGCCGCCCATGATGGCCAGCACGATTTCCTGGCGCACGATCACGGCGATGGTGCCCAGCGCGCCGCCCAGCGCCAGCGCGCCGACATCCCCCATGAAGACCTGCGCCGGGTGGGCGTTGAACCACAGGAAGGCCAGGCCCGCGCCGGCCATGGCCGCGCAGAAGATCAGCAGCTCGCCAGCGCCGGGAATGTGCGGGAACAGCAGGTACTTGGCGAAATTCACGCTGCCCGTGACATAGGCAAAGATGCCCAGCGCCGAGCCGACCATGATCACCGGCATGATCGCCAGGCCGTCGAGCCCGTCGGTCAGGTTGACGGCATTGCTCGCGCCGACGATCACCAGATAGGTCATGATGACGAAGCCCAGCACGCCCAGCGGGTAGCTGACTTCCTTGAAGAACGGCACCAGCAGGCCGGCCTTGGACGGCAGGTCCATGGAGAAGCCCGACTGCACCCAGCGGATGAACAGTTCGAACACCTGCACATTGCTGTTTTCGGAGATGCTGAACACCAGGTACAGCGCGGCCAGCAGGCCGATCACCGACTGCCAGAAATACTTTTCGCCCGAACGCATGCCTTCGGGGTCCTTGTTGACGACCTTGCGCCAGTCATCGACCCAGCCGATGGCGCCAAAGCCCAGCGTCACCAGCAGCACGATCCAGACAAAGCGGTTCGACAGGTCGAACCACAGCAGCGTGGAAATCGCGATCGACAGCAGGATCAGCACGCCGCCCATGGTGGGCGTGCCGCTCTTGGCCAGATGGGTCTCCATGCCGTAGCCACGGATGGGCTGGCCGATCTTGAGCGAAGCCAGCAGGCGGATCACGCGCGGCCCGGCCGCCAGACCGATGACCAGCGCGGTGAGCGCGGCCATCACGGCGCGCAGCGTCAGATACTGAAAAACCCGCAGAAAACCAAATTCCGGCGACAAACCCTGCAACCATTGAAAAAGCATCAGCAGCATGCGGCCTCCGCTGCTGCACTGTCCGCGCAGGCCGAAACCGCCTGCACCACCTGTTCCATCTTCATGAACCGAGATCCCTTGATCAACAGGCTGCCCACCGTGGGCAGCCCTTCGCGCACCGCTGCCAGCAGCGTCGCCATATCTGCAAAATGTTCCGCCGTGCTGCCTGCAGCCGACACCGCGTGCGTGCTTTGCGCCCCCAGCGCCAGCAGCCGCTCTATGCCTTTCTCACGCGCATAGACACCGGCTTCGGCGTGGAACTGCGGCCCCTGGTTGCCGACTTCGCCCATGTCACCCATCACCAGCCAGCGCGGCGCGGGCAGTTCGGCCAGCACGTCGATCGCGGCGCGCATCGAGTCGGGGTTGGCGTTGTAGCTGTCATCGATCACCGTGACGCTGCGCCCGGCGATCTGCACGCTCAAAGCGCGCGAACGGCCAGTCACGGGCACGAAGGCATCCAGGCCCGCGGCAATCGCCGTGAGCGGCACGCCCGCGGCCAGCGCGCAGGCGGTGGCAGCCAGCGCATTGCGCACGTTGTGGCGGCCGGCAATCTGCAGCCGCGCGTCGAATTCACCCGCGGGCGTGGCAAAGCGCACCTGCCAGGCGCCCTGCTGCCACTGTGCCGCCAGCGCATATACCTGCGCTCCATCTTGCTGAGCGCCAAACAGCAGGCATTGGCGCGACTGCGCCAGGCCCTGCCATAAGGGCGAAAATTCCTCGCCGGCAGGAAAGACGGCCACGCCGCCCTCGGGCAGCGCCGCCAGCACCGAGCCGTTCTCCTCGGCCACGGCCTGCACCGTGTGCATGAATTCAAGGTGTTCGCGCTGGGCGTTGTTGACCAGCGCCACCGTGGGCTGCGCGATCCTTGCCAGCTGGGCAATTTCACCGGGGTGGTTCATGCCCAGCTCGACCACGGCCAGGCGGTGGGCGCTGCGCAGGCGCAGCAGCGTCAGCGGCACGCCGATCTCATTGTTGAGATTGCCGCGCGTGGCCAGCGCCTGTTCGCCGGCCTGGGCCGACAGGATGGCCGCAATCATCTGCGTCACCGTGGTCTTGCCATTGCTGCCCGTGACCGCAATCAGCGGCAGCTGGAACTGCGCGCGCCAGGCCTGGGCCAGCACGCCCAGCGCCGCCAGGCTGTCGTCGACTTCGATGCCCGCCAGGCCGGCCTCGGCCAGACGCCCCGGGTGGGCCAGGGCCGCGGCCGCGCCGCTGTCCCTGGCCTGGGCCAGAAAATCATTGGCGTCGAAACGCTCGCCCTTGAGGGCCACGAACAGATCGCCCGGCTCCAGGCTGCGTGTGTCGGTATGCACGCGCGCGAGCAGCGTCTGGCCGTCGCCGACAAGGCGGGCCGCGGGGATCTGGGACTGGATCAGGGCCAGCGCTTGGTTCAGGGTCATCATGACCGTTTCATTCCTTCTCGGGCCGCGAGCGCCGCACGCGCCTCGGCCATGTCGGAGAACGCGCGCTTGACGCCCGCGGTCTCCTGGTATTCCTCGTGGCCCTTGCCGGCAATCAGCACGACATCCTTGGCTCCGGCCTGGGCCAGCACCTGGGCAATTGCCGCCGCACGGTCAGCTTCCGAATGCAGGTTGGCCGATGGCGCCATGCCGCCCAGGATCTGGGCAATGATCGCGTCCGGGTCTTCGCCGCGCGGGTTGTCGCTGGTCACGACCACGCCGTCGGCATGGCGCTGGGCCATCTCGCCCATCAGCGGACGCTTGCTCGCATCGCGGTTGCCGCCGCAGCCGAACACGCACCACAGCCGGCCGCCGCGCTGGCGCGCCGCGGGCCGCAGCGCCTTGAGCGCCTGCTCCAGCGCATCGGGCGTGTGCGCGTAGTCGACCGCGACCAGCGGCTGGCCGGGCTTGGCGATCTGCTGCATGCGGCCGGGCACGGGCTCGAGCTGGTCGCAGGCGGCCACGGCCTGGTCCAGGCTCAGGCCCAGCGCGCGCAGCGCGGCCAGCACGCCCAGCAGATTGGCCACGTTGTACTGACCGACCAGGCGCGTCTTCAGCACATGGCTGTGCGCGTCATCTTCAATGACGGTGAACTGCAGACCTTCACGGCCCAGTGTGATGTCCTTGGCCTGCAGCCGCGCCGGGCCTTGCGTCGAGACGCTCCACACGTCGAGATCGCGTGACTGCAGGCCGGCCCACAGGCGCGCGCCATGGGCGTCGTCGACATTGACCACTGCAGCCTGCAGACCGGGCCAGTCGAACAAGGCCTTCTTGGCCTCCCAATAGGCCTGCATGTTCTGGTGGTAGTCGAGATGGTCCTGGGTGAAATTGGTGAAGATCGCCACGCGGATGCGCGTGCCGGCCAGGCGGTGCTCGGCCAGGCCTATGGACGAAGCCTCCATCGCGCAGGCGGCCACGCCGGCGTCGACATATTCGCGCAGCACGCGCTGCAGGCGCACCGGGTCGGGCGTGGTCATGCCCGTGTCTTCAAGCCGCGGCGGCACGCCCACGCCCAGCGTGCCGACCATGGCGCAGCCGCGCCGGCCATCGATGGCGTGCTGGGCCAGCGCATGCGCGAGCCACCAGGCGGTCGTGGTCTTGCCATTGGTGCCGGTCACGGCCAGCACCTGCAGCTGTTCGCTGGGCCGGTCGTACCACAGCGCGGCGATCTCGCCGCTCGCGGCCTTGAGGCCGGGCAGCGCGGCAATGCGCGCGTCGGAAAAATCAAAGGCTTCCACGCCCTGGGCCTCGACCAGGCAGGCCGCGGCGCCGCGTGCCAGCGCCTGGGCCACATGCGCCCGACCATCGGTGGCCGCGCCGGGCCAGGCAATGAAGGCGTCGCCCTTGGCGACCTGGCGGCTGTCGGTCTGCAGCCGGCCCGTGATCTGGCCGCGCAGCCAACGCACCGCATCCTGCGCCGACGTCAGTTGCACCAGGCTCATAACGACTCCTCCACGGGATTGGCGACGATCTGCGGCACCACGGCCACGTCGGGCTGCACGCCCATCAGCCGCAGCGTCTGCTGCACGACTTCACTGAACACGGGCGCGGCCACCGTGCCGCCGTAGAAGCTGCCGGCGCTGGGCTCGTCGACCATCACCGAGACAATCACGCGCGGCTTGTCGACGGGCGCCAGGCCGGTGAACCAGGCGCGGTATTTGCCCGACGCGTAGTTCTTGCCGACCTGCTTGCGCGCCGTGCCCGACTTGCCGCCCACGGAGTAGCCCACGGTCTGGGCCTTCTGGCCGGTGCCGCCAGGGCCGGCGGCCAGCGCCAGCATCTGGCGCACCTGGTTGGCCGTGCGCTCGGAGAAAATGGGCACGCCCACGGGCGGCTCGTCGCGCTTGAGCATGGTCGCGGGAATCACGCGGCCGTCATTGGCAAACACGGTGTACGAGCGCGTCATCTGCAGCAAGCTGGCCGACAGGCCGTAGCCATACGACATCGTCGCCTGCTCCACCGGGCGCCAGGTCTTGTAGGGCCGCAGGCGGCCGCTGGCCGCACCGGGGAAGGAGATCTGCGGCTTCTGGCCGAAGCCCACGGCCGAGAAGCCTTCCCACATCTGCTGCGCCGTGAGCTGCTGCGAAATCTTGGTCGTGCCGACGTTGCTGGACTTCTGGATGACGCCGGCCACGGTCAGCAGGCCATAGTTGTGCGTGTCGGAAATCGTCGAGCCGGTCACCGTGATGCGGCCGGGCGTGGTGTCCACGGGCGTGTCGGGCTTGAACTTGCCGGTTTCAAGCGCGATGCCGACGGTGATCGGCTTCATCGTCGAGCCGGGCTCGAACACGTCGGTGATAGCGCGGTTGCGCAGCTGCTCGCCGGTCAGGTTCTTGCGCTTGTCGGGCACGTAGCTCGGGTAGTTGGCCAGCGCCAGCAGTTCGCCGGTACGCGCATCCATCACCACCACGCTGCCCGCCTTGGCCTTGAACTTCTCGACCTGCTCGCGCAGCTTCTGATAGGCGAAGTACTGCACCTTGCTGTCAATCGACAGCTGTATGTCCTGGCCGTCCAGGGGCGGCACTTCCTCGCCCACACCCTCGACGACCCGGCCCATGCGGTCCTTGATCACGCGGCGCGAGCCGGCCTTGCCGCCGAGTTCCTTGTTGAACGCCAGCTCCATGCCTTCCTGGCCCTGGTCCTCGACATTGGTGAAGCCGACGACGTGGGCCGCGGGCTCGCCCTCGGGGTACTGGCGCTTGTATTCCTTGCGCTGGTAGATGCCCTTGATGCCCAGCGCCTTGATTTCCTCGCCGATGTCCCAGTCGAGCTGGCGCTTGATCCAGACAAAGGTCTTGTCTTCATCGGCCAGCCTGGCGTCGAGCGCGGCCGGCGTCATCTCCAGCAGCTTCGCCAGCTTGCGCAGCTTGGCCGCGACTTCGGGGTCTTCCTTTTCGACATCTTCGGGAATCGCCCAGATGCTGGCCGCGGGCACGCTCGATGCCAGGATCAGGCCATTGCGATCCAGGATGCGGCCGCGGTTGGCGGGCAGCTCCAGCGTGCGCGCGAAGCGCACTTCGCCCTGGCGCTGGAAGAAATCGTTGCCGAACACCTGCACATAGGCGGCACGCGCGCCCAGACCCACGAAGCCCAGCGCCAGCATGGCGACGATCATCTTGCTGCGCCACAGTGGCGTCTTGCTCGCAAGCAAGGGGCTGGAGGTATAGAGCACGCTGCGCGTCATGGCGCGGTCCCCGAACGGGCGTTGTCCTGCACGTACTGCGTGATCGCAGGCGTGGCGGAATGCATCTTGAGCTGTTCGCGCGCCATCACCTCGACGCGCTGCGGCGTCGCCTGGGCGCGCTTTTCGACTTCCAGCCGCTGGTTCTCGGTGGCCAGGCGGCGCGACTCGTTGACCGAGCGGTCGAGCTCGGTGAACAGCCGGCGCGACTCATACTGCGAGTGCACCAGGAAGATCGCGCTGCCCATCACCGCCAGAAGGAGCAACAGATTCAGGCGCAGCATGTCCGGCCTTTCTGACCCTGAAACTGGCGCAGCCCAGCGAGGGGACAGCGAGCAAGGGCCGCCCCGCAGCGAGGCTGTCGTCCCCCTCGGGGGAAGCCGCGTGAGCGGCTCAGGGGGGCGCCCATTTTCATGCTGGAACCTCGGTGCGTTGGGCGACGCGCATCACGGCCGAGCGCGAGCGCGGGTTGGCCGCGATTTCGGCGGCGCTCGGCTTGATGCGCTCGAGCGCGGTGAAGCGCATCGGCACCGGCGGCGCAAACGGCGCGCGCCGGTCGAACACTTCCTTGGAGTGCTTGGCGATGAACTGCTTGACGATGCGGTCTTCGAGCGAATGGAAGCTGATGACCACCAAGCGGCCACCGGGCGCGAGCACGCGCAGGCTGGCTTCTAGCGCTTGTTCGAGTTCCTGCAGTTCGGCATTGATGAAAATCCGAAGAGCCTGAAAGGTGCGGGTTGCGGGGTTCTGGCCCGCTTCACGCGTGCGGACGGCGCCAGCCACGAGCTCGGTAAGCTCGCCGGTGGTTGCGAGAGGGCCTTTGTCCTGGCGCCGCGCAACAATCGCCTTTGCAATAGGCCCAGCAAACCGTTCTTCGCCATAGTCACGTATCACCTCCGCAATCTGCTGCATTTCCGCGTCCGCCAGCCATTCGGCCACGCTCAGGCCGCGCGTGGGGTCCATGCGCATGTCGAGCGGGGCGTCGAAACGGAAGCTGAAGCCGCGCTCGGGCGTATCGATCTGGGGCGAACTCACGCCCAGGTCCATCAGCACGCCTTGCACGCTGGCCTCGGGCAGATCCGCCAGATGGCTGAAGCCCTCGTGTTGAATGGAAAAACGCGCATCGGTGATGCGCGCAGCTTCCTGGATGGCTTCGGGGTCCTTGTCAAAGGCCCGCAGCCGCCCCTGGGGCCCAAGCCGCTCGAGAATGCGGCGTGAATGGCCGCCGCGGCCAAAGGTGCCGTCTATCCACTCGCCCGCAGGAGCGTCGCCCGCCGCGCCCAGCAGAGCATCCACCGCTTCGTCAAGCAGCACCGTAATATGTTGGAGGGGCTGGTTCAATCGCACGCCCTTTTTTAGAAAGCAAAATCCTGGAAAACGTCGGGCATCTGGGCCTGCATGGCCTGTGCCTCCTGGGCGTCATAAGTGGCTTTGTCCCAAAGTTCGAAATGGTTGCCCATTCCCAGCAGCACGGCGTCACGGCTCAGGCCCACGGCCTGGCGCAGCTCGGGCGAAATCAGCACCCGGCCGGTTCCATCCATCTCCACGTCCATGGCATTGCCCAGGAAAATCCGCTTCCACCACTGCGCCGACATCGGCAACTGCGCGATTCGATCGCGAAACAGCAACCACTGCGGCCGGGGAAACAGCATCAAGCAGCCATGCGGGTGTTTGGTGAGCGTGACCTGGCCTTCGGCCATTTCGTTCAAGGCGTCACGATGCCGGGTCGGCACGGAAAGCCGACCCTTCGCGTCGAGACTGAGCGAAGATGCCCCTTGAAACATGGAATTGCCCTTGGACTGGTGCCTGCCTATGAACCGCTGAAAAGCCGGAAACGGCAAGTTTCACCACTTAATTGCACTTTTTTCCACTGTAGCAGCAAATCGCGGCGCGGCCACAGGGGGTGTGACAATTATTTGCAATGAAATCAAGGACTTAGAACACAGTGGAAGAGCTCATTTGGGCAAAAACCCGTTGCCCCATAAGCACTTACTCAATTCCGTGCATGTGAACTCTGAGCCGGCTTGCGGCTGCAGATATACACATGAAGTGAGGCCAGGCGTATACAAGCGTTAACGCCAGCGCGGGTTTCGCGCCGCAAACGTCACAAAATGAAACGCGACAGATCTTCGTCCTGGCTCAGTGTCTGCAGCCGCGCATCGACATAAGCGGCATCGATGGTGATGGTCTGGCCCGAGAGGTGGGCCGCATCAAAGCTGATCTCGTCCAGCAGCCGCTCCATGACCGTCGACAAGCGGCGCGCGCCTATGTTCTCGGTACTTTCGTTGACATGAAACGCGGTATGCGCGAGCCGCGTGATGCCATCCGGCGTGAACGCCAGCGTCACACCCTCGGTGGCCAGCAGGGCCTGATACTGCTTGACCAGCGACGCATGGGTCTGCGTCAGGATGGCCTCGAAATCCTGCACCGACAGCGATTCAAGCTCGACGCGGATGGGAAAGCGCCCCTGGAGCTCGGGAATCAGGTCGCTGGGCTTGGACAGGTGGAACGCGCCCGAAGCAATGAACAGGATGTGGTCGGTCTTGACCATGCCGTACTTGGTCGATACCGTCGTGCCTTCGACCAGCGGCAGCAGATCGCGCTGCACACCCTGGCGCGAGATATCGGAGCCACTGGTTTCCTGGCGTGTCGCGACCTTGTCGATCTCGTCGATGAAGACAATGCCGTTCTGCTCGGCATTGGCAATCGCCCGGGCCTTGATATCGTCCTCGTTGACCAGCTTGCCGGCTTCCTCGTCGATCAGCAGCTTGAAGGCTTCGCCAATCTTGATCTTGCGCGTGTGGCGCCGCTCCTGACCCATCTGGCTGAACATGCCGCGCAGCTGATCGGCCATCTCTTCCATGCCCTGGGGGCCCATGATCTCGAGCTGCGGCCGCGCCTGCGCCAGGTCGATCTCGATTTCCTTGTCATCGAGCTGGCCTTCGCGCAGCTTCTTGCGAAACACCTGGCGCGCCGTGCTGTCGGCGGCGGGTCCGGCGGCGGACGCATCGGCCGTGCGTGCCTGGGGCAGCAGCACGTCGAGGATGCGGTCCTCGGCCGCGTCCTCGGCGCGCACGCGCATCTTGCGCACTTCCCACTCGCGCGTCTGCTTCACGGCAATCTCGGCCAGATCGCGGATGATGGCATCCACATCCTTGCCGACATAGCCGACCTCGGTGAACTTGGTCGCCTCGACCTTGATGAACGGCGCATCGGCCAGCCGCGCCAGACGGCGCGCGATCTCGGTCTTGCCGACGCCGGTCGGGCCTATCATCAGGATGTTCTTGGGCGTGATTTCCTGGCGCAGGTCACCGTCGACCTGCTGGCGGCGCCAGCGGTTGCGCAGCGCAATCGCCACGGCGCGCTTGGCGCCCTTCTGGCCGACGATGTGGTGGTCGAGTTCGGAAACGATTTCCTGGGGGGTCATGGAGGACATGGTGTTCTCAATTCAATCGGCCCGCGGCGCGCAGCGGCAGGCAGGCAACAAGGGATCAGAGCGTTTCTATGGTGTGGTGCATGTTGGTGTAGATGCACAGCTCACCGGCGATCTCGAGCGACTTCTTGACGATGTCCGCCGCGCCCAGATCGGTGTTGTTGAGCAGCGCCTTGGCGGCCGAATGCGCATAGGCTCCCCCGGAACCGATGGCGACGATGCCCTGCTCGGGCTCGAGCACGTCGCCATTGCCGGTGATGATCAGCGAGGCGGTCTTGTCGGCCACGGCCAGCATGGCCTCGAGGCGGCGCAGCACGCGGTCGGTGCGCCAGTCCTTGGTGAGCTCGATGGCGGCGCGTGTCAGGTGGCCCTGGTGCTTTTCCAGTTTGGCCTCGAAACGCTCGAACAGCGTGAAGGCATCGGCCGTGGCACCGGCAAAGCCGGCAAGCACCGTGCCGTGGTAGAGCCGACGCACCTTGCGCGCCGTGCCCTTGACCACGATGTGACCCAGGGTGACCTGGCCGTCGCCGCCAATGGCGACCTGAATGCCGTCCGCCGTCTGACGACGGACGCTGATGATGGTGGTGCCGTGATACTGTTCCATAGCATTCGGATGTGGGGGTGGATGCATGGATTGCAAGCCGCGCGGGGACAACTTCCGCTTGCGCCCCAGCCCTCAGAACATGAACATGTTCTCAGTCGGTGCGCGGCACCAGCAGCGCGTGGTCGCCGACGCCTATCATGGCGAAAAACACCGCCACCAGTTGATGCAAGCGCTCGAAGCGCAGCGCTACGCCTTCGGCCTGCATCCGGGCCGCCCAGTTGAGCACCGAGCCGGCGGCCGCGAAATCCACGCGGATCAACTCGGCGCAGTCGATCACCAGCGGCCGGCCCGGGCGTGCATGGGCCTCAAGGGCCACCAGCCAGGGCGTGGCATCGCTGTCTATGCAGCCGGCCAGGCCGGCGCTGGGCGGCGGCGCCGCACCGGGATCCAGCGGTTCGACCGCATCGGGATCGAGGGCCGTGAGCCCGTCGAGATAGGTGTTGCGCGGCGGCGTCCATGAGGGCGGCGAGACCTCGTAGGTCACGCAGTAGTCCAGCGCCACCAGCTCGAAGCTGTCGTGCTGATCCATCAGCCGCAGGGCCGCCATGCGCAGGCGCCAGCCGTCCTCGGGCGCGGCGCGGTCGCCGGACACCGTGAGCGCCTGCAGGCACTGTGCAAGCACCGCAGCATCCAGGAAAACCAACGTGCCCGCAGCCTGGGCCCATTCGGTGAACACGCGCTCCAGTGGCGCCAGCGCATCGACGTCGATGCACTCCAATGCGCTCCAGTCCAGCGTCCATGGAGCAGGCGCCCCGGCCTTGGCCTGCTGCAGCGCCGCCACCGACGCCAGTGTCAGCCGGGCCGGCGCAAACCAGCGCCACAGGGGCGCGTTGCTTTCTTCCCCGGCCCCAGCCGAGCCCGGCATGGCGACATCGGGCGTGACCGTCCAGCCACGCAGGGTTGACAGCGCAAACCACAGCGGCGCCGAACGCTCGAAGCGGGCCGCGAAATCAATCGCCAGCACTTCAAAGCGATCGGCCATGCCGGCCGCGCGGTAGAGATCAAACAAGGCCTGCCACACCGGCAGCTGCAAGTCCGGCTGAGAGCGCTGGGCGAGCAATTCCAGCAAGCCGGCTTCGGCGCTCTGGGCATCGCCATTGGCAAACATGATCGCCGCGGCTTCGAAATCCGGGTCGTGCACGAATGGCCGGGCGCTTGGCGACGGCGGGCGCGCGGACCAGTCCGGCGGCTCCAGCGGCTCGGTCAGCGCAAAAGTCGTCGCCGGCGTCAAGCGCTGCGGCTCGTCCGTGGACGCGCCGGGCGCGCTTGCGGCATCTACATTCCAGTCCAGCGGCGCGGTCAGCGCAAATCCCGGTGTACCCGCAGACCGCGGCCCGGCAGCGGAGCCCGTCGCCGGTGCCGCAGGCACATGCACGGAATCGGGCTGGGGCAGGGAGGAAAGCAGGTACATCGGCAGCGTCGAAGCATCGGCCGGCTGCTTGTTGCGCCACCACTGCTGCGACATCTGCTCTTCGATGGCATCGATCTTCTTGAGCGTTACCGCGCGCGCATCGGCCGGTGACTGGCTGCTTTGCACGCTTGCCGGCAGGCTCGAGGCATCAGCCAGCGCCTGGGCGCCATCGGCTTGAGTCTGCCGTAGCCGGCGCAACTGCTCGAATTCGCGCTGGCGCACGAAATCGTTGCGGCGCTTGCGCTCCAGCGTCTGTCGCAGCACCTGCTTGTCGGCGTGACCCAGCGGATCATCGGTCGACGTTTCGAGTTCGGACCAATGCACCGCGGGGGGGCGCATAAAGCGCACCACCTTGGAAAAAAGGCCACCTGGCTTGCTGTCATCCGTACTCATAGACGGTCAGCGTAGCGCAAGTGGCCCGTGGCGGGGAATAAACCGCTTAATCTCCGAACATTTTCTGTTTCAGCTCGCGGCGCTGTTGGGCTTCCAGCGACAGCGTGGCCGTGGGACGGGCCAGCAGGCGGCCGACGCCGATGGGCTCGCCGGTCTCGTCGCAGTAGCCGTAGTCACCGGCGTCGATGCGCGCAATCGATTGCTCGATTTTCTTCAGCAGCTTGCGTTCGCGGTCGCGCGTGCGCAGTTCCAACGCATGCTCTTCCTCGATCGTGGCACGGTCGGCGGGATCGGGCACGACGACGGTGTCTTCGCGCAGGTTTTCCGCGGTCTCGCCGGCGTTGTTGTGCATGTCCTGCTTGAGCAACACGAGCTTATGGCGGAAAAATGCCATCTGCTTGTCATTCATGTACTCGTCTTCTGGCATGGCCAGGACTTCTGCGTCGATCAGCTCTTCCGCGGTTTTGGTCTTCCAGTTGTTGGCCAATTGGGGATCTTTCTTTGCAGCAATCTGTGACGGTGCTTGCATGGTTGTAGGCATGGTGTTGATGTAACTCGCTTTGGCGGCGTCGAAGGCCGCCGCCGGGGCCATGGAGGGAACGGTCAATTGGGTCAACCGGGCCGATGGGCGCGGGCTGCGCGCCAGGCCACCCGCTGCGGCAGCCGCGACGGGCGCCATGGCCGGAGGCACGGAATGGGGCCCAGGCGTCTTCGCCACCGGGGTAACGGTCTTGGCAGCCACCTTCACGGCCGCCTTCTTGGCGGCAGCGGGCTTGGCAACTGCTTTCACTTTGCGGGTCTCGGCATTCACTTCCTGTCTCCTCTCGGTGCGACCGGCCCCTGGCTGGGGAGCAAGCCCTGGTAGGGCCCTGCCTTCCGGGTTCTCTTTAGGGGCGCGATTGTATCGATGACATGCAGGGCCCAACACAACGTTGCATATAACCCACATACGGGTAATCCACATAACGCTCGCATTTGACCTCAAATTCCGTCAACAATTCGCATTTTCATGCAACTCAATCCACCCCCGGCCGAATTCCGACCTCCGCTTTGGCTGCCGTCCTACCGGTGCTTGCAGGCTCAGACCAGGCACTGGTCCAGACCGGAACGGAAGATGTCCTGCGGCAGATCGATGCCGATGAAAACCATCTTGCTGTCGCGTTTCTCGGACGCATCCCAGGCCGGGCCCAGGTCGCTGCCCATCAGCTGGTGCACGCCCTGGAAAATCACCTTGCGTTCGGTGCCCTGCATGTTCAGCACGCCCTTGTAGCGCAGCATCTTGGGGCCATAGATGTTGACGATGGCGCCGAGGAAATCCTCGAGCTTGGCCGGGTCGAAGGCGCGCTCCGCACGGTAGACAAAGCTCTTCACATCGTCGTCGTGGACATGGTGGTGGGGATGGTTGCAGGCTTCGCCGGGCGCGTGGTCATGGCCGGCATGGGCATCGTGCGCGTCGTGGCCGTGGTCGTGATCGCAGTCGCCGTGATCCCCATGGTCATGGCCATGGGAATGGCCGTGCCCATGGCCATCGTCCTCCTTGAGAAATTCGGGGTCGATGTCGAGCTTGGCATTCAGGTTGAAGCCGCGCAGGTCCAGCACCTGGGCCAGCGGCACCGCGCCGAAATGCACGGCCTGTATCGGCGCGCGCGGGTTCATGTGCTTCAAGCGGTGGATCAATGCCTGCTGGGCTTCGTCGCTGACCAGGTCGGTCTTGGACAGGAAGATCTGGTCGGCAAAGCCGACCTGGCGGCGCGCTTCCTGGCGCGTGTCGAGCTGCTGGTCGGCATGCTTGGCATCGACCAGCGTGATGATGGAGTCGATCAGGTAGGACTCGGCGACCTCATCGTCCATGAAGAAGGTCTGCGCCACCGGGCCGGGGTCGGCCACGCCCGTGGTCTCGATGATGATGCGGTCGAACTCGACCAGGCCCTTGCGGCGCTTGGCTGCCAGCAGCTGCAGCGTCTCGCGCAGATCTTCACGGATGGTGCAGCAGATGCAGCCATTGCTCATCTGCACGATCTGTTCCTTGGACTCGGTCTTGAGGATGTCGGCGTCGATGTTTTCCTCACCGAACTCGTTTTCAATCACGGCAATCTTCTGGCCATGGGCTTCAGTCAGCACGCGCTTGAGCAGCGTGGTCTTGCCCGAGCCGAGAAAGCCCGTGAGGATGGTGACAGGAATAAGAGACATGGAATCGCCTAGAAAGTGGATGCTCAACGCGCGCCGGACACAGGCGCCTGCGCGCCCCTGAAGAACCGCAGGCCCTGCCTGAAACGGGATATATGGGGAGTCTAGCGGCGGATTCAAGAGCCTTGAGGCGGCTGTGCGTGGTCTATCAGCTCGCGCAGTGCAGCGCTCCACAGCGCATGGGCCGGCCCGGTGGCGGTGTGTCCATAGGGCGTCTCGATCTCCAGATAGCGCACGGCGCAGCCCGTCAGCTCGGAGCTGTGGCTGGCGTTGGGCGGAAACAGCGTGTCGGTGGAGGCAATGACATGCAGCACCTGGGCGCGGATCGCCTGCAGGCGCGCGCGCGCATCGAAAGCCAGCCCCGCCTTGAGCAGCACCACCAGTGAGCCCGGATCGAAATCGCCGGCCCAGGCGTCGGACATCGCGGCCAGGCGCTGCGCACGCGCTGCCGCGTCCAGTCCCTGGTCCCGCAGCACCGCGTCCATGCCGTAGGTCATCAAGGTCTTGACGCGCAGCGCACGCAACGTCGCCCGCATCTGCCCGCGTTCGGGGTAGGCGCCGGCACGCCAGGCAGGATCGGCCCCGAGCTGCGCCTCCAGCACGTCGAGGTCGGTGTACTCGTTGCGCGGGAAGAATGGCGCCGAGGCGATGACGCCGATCGCGTCCACCATGTCGGCGTGATCCACCGCCCATTGCAGCGCCTGGAAGCCGCCATACGACGGCCCGACGACGGCGCGCAGGTGCTTGACGCCCAGCTGCGCCACCAGCCGGCGCTGCACGCCAACGATGTCGGCAAAGGTGATGTCCGGAAAATCGTAGCCATATGGCCGGCCGCTGCGCGGGTCCAGGCTGGCCGGCCCGGTCGTGCCGTAGCTGGACCCGAGCATGTTCGAGCAGACGATGAAGAAGCGCTCGGTGTCCAGCGGTTTGCCCGGGCCTATCAACGGCGCCCACGACCCCTCGGCCACGCCCGCGCCATGCGCGAGCATCTGGTGGCTGGCGGTATAGCCATGCGTGACCAGGATGGCATTGCGCCCGTCTGGCGCCAGCTGGCCATAGGTCGCATAGGCCACCGTGACCTGCGGCAGCACCACGCCACTGGCCAGCTGGAAGGGGCCAATGGCGGCCCGGGCATCGGATTCACTCGCAGGATGGATCATTCTTCTTCACTCGGCACTGATGTTGGAATCGCGGATGATGCGCAGCATTCTTGCGCTGTCGCTGCGCACAAAGGTATCGAATTCGGCGGGTGTCATATGGGGCACGACCCAGCCGTCGGCTTCCAGCGACGCGCGGATCTCGGGGCGCTGCAAGGCGGTCTGCACCACGGCGCGCAGTTTCTCCACCACCTGCGGCGGCGTTCCCTTGGGCGCCGCGACCCCGCCCCAGGACATTGCCACCACGTCGGCGTAGCCGGCTTCGACGAAAGTCGGCACGTTGGGATACGCGGCATTCCTTTGCGCGCTGGACACGGCCAGCGCCTTGAGCTTGCCAGCCTTGATGTACGGCAAGGCCGCATCCTGATTGACCGGCATCAGCGGCGTCACCCCGGCCAGCACATCCTGCAATGCCGGCGCACCGCCCTTGTAGGCCACATGCGTCAGACGGATGTTGGCGGCGTGCTGGAACATCTCCATCGTGAGGTGGCCGGACGTGCCGACGCCGCCACTGGCGAAGTTGAGGGCCCCGGGCTGGGCCTTGGCATGGGCAACCAGTTGCGCAAGGTTGTCCGCGGGAAAATCGGGCCGCGCGACCAGCACGTTGGGGCCGAATGCCAAGGGCGCCACCTGCACGAAGTCGCGCAGGAAATCGTATTTCAGCTTGTAGAGGCCCGCACCGATGGAGTTGAACACGCCGCTGAGCAGCAGCGTGTAGCCATCGGCGGGCGCGCTGGCCACCGCCCCCGTGCCCAGTGTGCTGCCCGCGCCCGCGCGGTTCTCGACCACGAGCGGCTGGCCCAGGGCCTTGAGGAAGTCGGGTGCCAGCATGCGGCCCAGGCGATCCGATGCGCCGCCGGCCGCAGCTGGCACGATCAGCTTCACCGGTCGGGACGGCCAGGCCGCTGGCTGGCTCAGACCCAGGGTGGGCAAGGCGCCCAGGCCAGCGGCCAGGACGGTCATGAAGGCGCGGCGATCTTGGGGCTGCATCTTGGTCTCCTTGGAACTTATGGTACCGGTACCATAATGGCATCAGCCGCACAATTCCTTAGGGGTTTCCACCCAATCAGGTAGTGCCGCGGGTGATGATGGAAAAGCCGGTGTTCTCCACCACCGCTGTCCGCTCCGCGCCACCGATGCGCGCCAGCAGGCACTCGGCCGCACGCTGGCCTATGGCCGCGCCGTGCAGGTGTATCGAGGACAGCGCCGGCTCCAGATCGGCCGCGAAGCTCAGGTCGCCCACGCCCAACACCGCCAGCTCCCGCGGCACCTCGAGCTGGCGCTGCCGCGCCTCGATCAGCACGCCCATGGCCAGCATGTCGGAGCTGCAGAAGACGCTGTCCACGCCCGGCTCGGCCCCCAGGAACTGCGCCAGGCCCTCGCGCCCGCTGTGCAAGGTGGCGGGCGCCTTCACCGTGTGCAGCTGCGGCGGCGCCAGGCCCAGCTCCTGCGCCGCCTCCTGGAAGCCCTGGCGGCGCTGCATCGAGCGCGTGTCATCGGCACCCAGCAGCGCCAGGCGCCTATAGCCGCGCGCGTGGAAATACCGCGCCGCGGCCCGCGCCATCTCGGCATGCGAAAAGCCGACCAGCATATCCACCGGGTCGGGCGAGAAATCCCAGGTTTCAACGACCGGCACACCGCTGGCACGCAGGCGCTGGCGCCGCGCCTCGCCCGCCAGCAGGCCGGTCAGTACAAAACCCGCGGGGCGGCGGCCTAGAAAGGTCTCCAGCACCGCATCCAGCCGCTCGTTGTTGTAGCCGGTCTGGCCCAGCAGCATCTGGTAGCCATGTGCATCCAGCGTCTCCTCCAGCGCCTGGAGCAATGGATGCAGTGTCAACGTCGATATGGCGGGCACCAGCGCCGCCACCAGCCGGCTGTTGCCCGAGGAAAGGGCTCCGGCAATGAGATTGGGCACATAGCCGCTGGCCTGCACCGCCAGTTGCACGCGTTCGCGCACCGACTCCGACACCAGGGCGGGATTGCTGAGCGCGCGGGAGACGGTGATGGCCGCGACGCCCGCCAGCTGCGCGACATCCCGGATCGTGACCTGTCCGGTTGTGCGGCGCCGGGATCGCAGTGAGGAGCCAGGGGCGTCGGTGACCATGGGCGGATTCTAGTGGAGCAGGTGCAAGCCCTCAGCGCTTGCGGCGCGCACGCGGATGCGCATTTTCATAGGCCTGGGCCAGGTGCTGGAAGTCAAGCCGGGTATAGATCTGCGTGGTCGCTATGCTGGCGTGGCCCAGCAGCTCCTGCACCGCGCGCAGATCGCCGCTGGACTGCAGCAGGTGGCTGGCAAACGAATGCCGCAGCACATGCGGATGCACCGAGGTCGTAAGCCCGGCCTGGCGCGCGCGCTCGCGCAGCCGCAGCCAGACCGACTGCCCTGTGAGCCGCGCGCCGCGCCGGCCAAGGAACAGCGCCGGCTCCGGCGCAGCGTCGGCAAACGGCTGGGCGCGCAGCGCCAGCCACGCCTGCAGCGCCTGCACCGCCACGCTGCCCACGGGCACGATGCGCCGCTTGCTGCCCTTGCCCAGCACATGCGCCTCGCCCGCGACCAGATCGATCCAGCCGCGCGCCAGGCGCTCGGTATCGGGTCCTGGGGCGACATCGAGGCCGATCAGCTCCGCCACGCGCAGCCCGCTGCTGTAGAGCAGCTCGGCCATGGCCGCATCGCGCGCTTCAAGCCACGCATCAGCTTCGGCATTCACATGATTCACCAGCTGCAGCGCATCCTCGACCCCCAGCGCCTTGGGCAGCGGCTTGGGCGCGCGCGGTGCGCGCACGCCATCGACCGGATTCAGGGGCACCAGGCCCTGGCGCGCGGCCCAGACAAAGAAACCGCGCCAGCCCGAAAGAATCAGGGCAATGCCGCGCGCGCTGCGCCCGGCGCCGTGCATCTGCGCGGCGAAGCGACGGATATGCGGCGCCTGCAGCGCCAGCAGCTCGACCTGGGCGGTCTGCGCAAAAGCAATCAGCTTGTGCAAATCCAGCGTGTAGAGCGTGTGCGTGCGCGTGGCCAGCCGCTTTTCCACGCGCACATGCTCAAGATAGGCCAGCACGGGCGCCGGCAGCGGCGCAGTCGACTCAGCGGACTGCGGCACCGCGCCCTCCATGCTCAGACCGAAGCCAGCGTGCGCGTGGCCGGGCGCATGCGTGCCAGCGCGGCACTGGCCTGCTCGGCAATGCGCATCAGGAATTCGGTGCCCATGGTGGCGTCGAAACGCAGCGGATCGGGCGAGCCCAGCACCAGCATGCCGAATGCCGGCGAAGGCGAGGCCAGCGGGCCGGCGCGCAGCGGCAGCAAGGCCAGCGACTGCACGGCATCGGCGCGTGTGAGCCAGTTGGTTGGCTCGAAGCCCAGGTTGGGGCCGCAGAACGGCAGGGTCAGCGACGATGCAAAGGCCTTCACATCGCTGCTCACGCCCATGGTGTAGAGCGCGCCGGCAAACGGCGGCGCCACGTCCCAGACGCGGATCGCGGCCTCGGGCACATCGAACACCCGGCGCAGACCTTCGGTGATGGCCGGCGGCAGCTCGCGCGCGTCCACCACGGCCGCGAGATCGCAGCTCCAGCGGTGGATCTTCTGGGCAATGGTCGCGTTCTCGCTGCTGTTGCGCATCATCTCCATGATGCGCTGCTCCAGGCCCTTGATCTTTTCGCGCAGCATTTCGGCCTGGCGCTCCTGCAGGCTTACCGCGCGGTGGCCGTGGACGCTGGTCAGGCGCACGCCGGTCAGCACTTCGGCATGGCGTTCAAAGAATTCGGGGACCTGGGTCAGGTACGAGGCAATGCTGTCTTCGCTGGTGGACAAGGCGTGGTCCAGGCTGGTGCTGTCGTTCATGGTGCTTCGGGAATGTCAATCTGTCCGTCAAAAACAAAGGTCGCGGGGCCGGTCATGAAGACGCTGTCGTCCTCGCCGCCGGCCCAGGCAATGCCCAGCAGTCCGCCGCGCGTATGCACCTGCACCTGCGTGTCGAGCAGCCCTTGGTGAATGCCGGCGACCACGGCCGCGCAGGCGCCGGTGCCGCAGGCCAGCGTTTCGCCCGCGCCGCGCTCGTAGACGCGCAGCCGCACTTCGCTGCGGCTCAGGCGCTGCAGGAAGCCGGCGTTGACGCGCTGGGGAAAGCGAATGTGGCGCTCGATCTGCGGGCCCAGCACCGCGACGGCCGCGGTGTCGACGTCGTCGACCCACAGCACGGCATGCGGATTGCCCATGGACACCGGCATGACCCACTCGGTCACGGCCCCGGCGTCGAGCGCCAGCGGCCAGGTCTGGGCCTGGCCCTGCAGGCGCGGCGCAAGGCCCACGGGGTCAAAGGGAACCTGTTCCGGGCGCAGCTCGGGCCGGCCCATGTCGACGCGCACCCGGCCATCGCCAACGAGTTCGGGGGCGATCACCCCCGACAGGGTCTTGACGCGAATCACCGTCTTGTCGGTCAGGCCGCGGTCATGCACGTAGCGCGCAAAGCAGCGCGCGCCATTGCCGCACTGCTCCACCTCGCCACCATCGGCGTTGTGGATCACATATTCGAAATCGATGCCTTCGGCCGGCGCGGGCCGCACCGTGAGGATCTGGTCGGCGCCTACGCCAAAGTGGCGGTCGGCCAAAAAACGGTATTGGGCGGGCGACAGGCCGCGCTGGCCCTGTGTTTCATCGAGCACGACAAAGTCATTGCCCGCGCCCTGCATCTTGGTGAAGCGGATTTGCATGGTCGCCGATTATCCGCCAGTCGCGCACCACCCCCATGACAGCAACGACAAGGGCGTGTCCGCCAGCATTGACGGACACGCCCTTCAGAGTACCGGCTCAGGCGGCGCAAGCCGCCCTATGGGTATTACAGGTTGATTTTATGGATGCGTGCGCCTTGCAGCGACACACCGGCTTCCAGGCCGGCATTGGTCATCACGAAGCTCGACACCGGTGCCTGTGCGGTCTGGGTGTCAATGGTGCCATTGGCGCCCACGCGGCCCACGGCGACGGTGGCGTCAACGCCGGCCGACCAGCCATTGCCATTCACGAACTTGTCCAGTGCGTCCTGGGTGTTGAACACGTAGACCACGGCCTTGGACTGGCCGCCAGCCTGCCAGCCGATCGAGGCGGCCGTGGTGCTGTAGTAGCCCAGGGTGCGCGAACCCGAGCGCAGCGCGCCGCGGCCATGCTCGGCACCAATCACGAAGCTGCCGCCGACCACGGTGGGGAACACCAGCACGGCCTTGGAGCGCGCCACCAGCTCACGCGAGCCGGGCACGGTGGAGTACAGGCGGGTCAACGTGGCATCGACCTGTGCGTCGATGGAGTTGCCGGTGACGCGAGGTGCGTTTTGCACGTCGGAAGGCGAGGTCGTGGTGCAACCCACCACGGCCAGGCCGCCCACGGCGACGGTTGCAGCGATCAACAAAGAGCGTACGGATTGGTTGAGCATGAAATTTTCCTCCTGATGTTGATGGTGCTTGCGTGCAGCGTGACGGCCTTGCAAGCGTTTTTGCTGGCCTCTGGTTTGGGCCTGAAGCGATCCTAGAGGGGTTCAGGGCATTTGTTTCATCGCTGCCGCAGCTCAGCCTCCAGGCCTACACGGAGTGCGGAAGCGATCCCACAAGACCACCCGCAGTAGACTGGCGGCCAGGCCATGGCTAGCATTGGCGTGCATGCAACCGCCAGGCGCGCCATCTTGTGGCACAACTGCATCGATTGCCGAGGCCCCCTTTTCATCCTGTTGAGGAAACCCATGAATTTCTGGTCCCATCTGCACCATCCCCGCGCCGCCATCACGCTGCTGCGCATCACCTTGGCCGTGTTGTTGCTGTTCCATGGCTGGGCCAAGATCACGCATGGCGTTGGCGGCATCGAGAAGATGGTCGTCAGCCATGGCCTGCCTGCATGGCTGGCCTATGGCGTCTATCTGGGCGAGGTGGTCGCGCCGCTGCTGCTGCTGATCGGCGTGTGGGTCGTGCCCGCGGCGCTGATCGTGGTCGGCAACATGCTGGTGGCGCTGGCGCTGGTGCATACCGGGCAGTTCCTGTCCATAGGCAATTCCGGCGGCTGGGCCCTGGAGCTGCAGGCGTTCTTCATCGTCAGCGCCCTGGCGGTTGCCTTGGGCTACGCCAAAGGCAAGTAAGCCCGTCACGCCATGCAACGCCCCAGCCAGCTCCTGCGCGCCCAGCGCCTGCCCGTAGACCCCCGGCCCGCGGCCACCGTGCTGCTGCTGCGCGACAAACGCGCGGGTGGCGGCATCGAAGTGCTGATGACGCGCCGCTCGCCCACGGCCAGCTTCCTGCCCGGCGCCTATGTGTTTCCGGGCGGCGGCATCGACGCGCTCGATGCGCGCTCGCATGGCGCGGCCGCGCGCCGCGCCACGCAAAGCGATGCCCACCTGACGCAGGCCATTGCCGCGATCCGCGAAAGCTTCGAGGAGCTGGGCGTGCTGCTGGCGCGCCACGCCGATGGCCGCATGGCCGATGAAAGCGACATCGCCGCGCTCGACCGCGCCGCGCCGTTTGTCGCCCAATGCACGGCGCGCGGCCTGACGCTGGCCGCCGACGAGCTGCATGCGCTGGCCCACTGGACCGGTGACCGCAACCTGCCCAAGCGCTTTGCCACGCAGTTCATGGTGGCGCGCATGCCCGCGGGCCAGACGCCCGTGGCCGATGAAAGCGAGCAGTTCGAGCCGCAATGGATCACCCCAGCCGACGCGCTCGCGCGCCATGCGCAAGGCGTGTTCCTGATCATCTTCCCGACCATCAAGACGCTGGAGATGCTGGCCCGCTTCGACTCCACCGATGCGCTGTTCGCGGCGCTCGCCCACGAGGAGGTGCTCTGGGACTGCTGCCCGCGCACCGGCCTGATCGGTGGCGAGGAGCGGCGCCACATGGAGGACGAGTCCGCCTATGGCGAGCTGGAGATGGTCAGCCCCGACGGGCAGATCTTCCACCCGCTGGACTGGCAAAGCGAGCGGCCGGTGGCACTGCGGCGCAACGTGCTGCGGCTCACCGCGCCGAATGCCGGCGTGATGACCGGCCCCGGCACCAACAGCTACTTGGTCGGCGAGGCCGCGACCGGCTTCATTGCCATCGACCCCGGCCCCAGCGACCCGGTGCATGTGCAGCGCCTGTTTGATGCCGCGGGCGGCGATATCCGGCATATCGTCTGCACCCACTCCCACGCCGACCATTCGCCCGGCGCCGCGCTGCTGCAGGCATTGGTGGCCGCCAGCGGGCGCGCGCCGGTCGAGATCCGCGGCCTGCCGTCGGCGCCCACGGCGCGCGCCAACAGCCGCTTCACGCCCGACCGCCCGCTGGTCGACGGCGAGCGCCTGGTGCTCAGCGGCAGCGGGCCCGAAGGCCCGGTCAGCCACAGCCTGCAGGCGGTGTTCACGCCCGGCCACGCGGCCAACCATGTGTGCCTGCTGCTGGAAGAGGACGCGCTGCTGTTCAGCGGCGACCATATCCTCAACGGCAGCACCACGGTGATCGATCCGCCCGACGGCAACATGGCCGACTACCTCGATTCACTGGCCCGGCTCGACACGCTGTGCGCGCTGCAAGGCGTGGAATTCATCCTGCCCGCGCATGGCTATGTGCTGGGCAGCGCGCGCCGCGTGATTGCCCGGCTCCAGGCCCACCGCCTGGCGCGCGAGGCCAAGGTGCTGCGCGCCATGGCCGCCGCGCCCGACGGCGCGCCGCAGGATTGGGTGCGCCTGGCCTACGACGATGCGCCCCCGGCGCTGTGGCCGATTGCAGAAAGATCCCTTCTGGCCCATGTGGAACGCATTCGTGCCTTAGGCTTGCGGCATGTCTCAAACTGAATCCGTTCGCCTGTCCAAGCGCCTGGCGGAACAACAAAATTGCTCGCGCCGCGAAGCCGAGCTGTATATCGAAGCCGGCCATGTGCAGGTCGATGGCCAGGTCGTGCTGGTGCCCGGCACCCATATCGGCATAGCCCAGGAAGTGCGGCTCGCGCCCGGCGCCAAGGCCGAGGCCATCCCGCCCGTGACCCTGCTGCTGCACAAGCCCGCGGGCTACACCCAGGGCGAAGCCTATGGCCGCGTGCCCAGCGCGCGCAGCCTGCTGACCGAGAAGAATCTCGCCGAATACGACGCGCCCGCGCCGGTGCGCGTGCTCTCACGCCACTTCGACGACCAGTTGGCCTTCCTGCCCATCCCGGTGCCGGGCAGCGGCCTGGTGATCTACACCCAGGACCCGCGCATCGCGCGCAAGCTGCAGGAGGATGCCTATGCGCTGGAGCAGGAAGTCGTGGTCGGCGTCAAGGGCCAGATCGCCGAAGGCGGCCTGCAGCTGCTGTGCCACGGCCTGAGCGCCGACCGCCAGCCGCTGCCGCCGGCCAAGGTCAGCTGGCAGAACGAAACCCATCTGCGCTTTGCCATCAAGGGCTTCTGGCCCGACAAGATCGATGAAATGTGCGCCGCCGTGAACCTGCAGGTCGTGAGCATGCGCCGCCTGCGCATAGGCCGCGTGTCGATGGCCAAGCTGCCGGAAGGCCAGTGGCGATATTTGCTGCCCTGGGAAAAGTTTTAGCGCTCGCCCACTGCGTGTGGCTCGCTGCCCCCCGGGGGGGCGCGTTTTGCCTTGGGGCGGCCCGGCGGCAAAACAAAGCCCCCACGCTCGCCCACTGCGTGTGGCTCGCTGCCCCCCGGGGGGGCGCGTTTTGCCTTGGGGCGGCCCGGCGGCAAAACAAAGCCCCCACGCTTGCCCACTGTTTATCCGTTCGCCCTTAGCCTGTCGAAGGGCCCACGCTAGAAAAAGAAAAAGCGCCTGGCTCACCACCAGGCGCTTTTTGCATGAAAAGTGTGAAGTCCACCGATAAGCCGGATTCTGTGCACCGCCGGCTGCCTTGCGACAACCGGCTGCGTGACCGCCATTACTCTTGGCTGGTGGTCGCCCAACCAGCTCGATGCTACCTACCCGCACACTCCGGGGGCCCCGTCAACGTGTGCCTACTTGGTATTGCTGCGCGTAGAGATTGCCCGTTTCACCCGCACTCAAGCGGCTCGTCTCTGTTGCTCTGATCCTCACCTCGCGGTGGACAGCCGTTAGCTGCTACGCTGCCCTATGCAGTCCGGACGTTCCTCCAGTGCGGTCTTTCGACAAGTCTTTCGACACTAGCACCAGCGGCGGTCTGGCGAACTTCACGGCGCGATTATGGCCCAGGCGCAAAGCCCCGGGCGCGTACCCCGGCTCCAGGGCATAAGAATATGGCCAGAACGCAGATCAACTGCGCCAGAATGTCAGATCTACACCGCAAGGAGATCCCATGAAAGTCGACAGCATTCTGCAAACCATCGGCAACACCCCCCATGTGCGCGTGAACCGCCTCTTTGGCGCCACGGCCCAGGTGTGGATCAAGTCCGAGCGCAGCAATCCCGGGGGTTCGATCAAGGACCGCATCGCGCTGTCGATGGTCGAGGACGCCGAGAAGTCCGGCCGGCTGCAGCCCGGCGGCACCATCATCGAGCCGACCAGCGGCAACACCGGCGTCGGCCTGGCACTGGTCGCGGCCGTCAAGGGCTACAAGCTGGTGCTGGTGATGCCCGACAGCATGTCCGTCGAGCGCCGCCGCCTGATGCTGGCCTATGGCGCCACCTTCGACCTGACGCCCAAGGAAAAGGGCATGAAGGGCGCGATCGCGCGCGCCGAGGAACTGGCCGCGCAGACGCCCGGCGCCTGGATTCCCCAGCAGTTCGAGAACCCGGCCAACGTCGAAGTGCACGAGCGCACGACGGCCCAGGAAATCCTGGCCGACTTTCCCGACGGCCTCGATGTGCTGATCACCGGCGTCGGCACCGGCGGCCATCTGACGGGCGTGGCGCGCCAGCTCAAGGCCAAGTTCCCCAACCTCAAGGTCTATGCCGTCGAGCCAGCGGCCTCGCCGGTGATTTCGGGCGGCGCACCGGCGCCGCACCCGATCCAGGGCATTGGTGCGGGCTTCGTGCCCAAGAACCTCGACGTCAGCCTGCTGGACGGCGTGATCCAGGTCGAGGCCGAGCCGGCACGCGAGTACGCGCGCCGCGCGGCCCGCGAGGAAGGCACGCTGGTGGGCATTTCCTCCGGTGCGACGCTCGCAGCGATTGCCCAGAAGCTGCCCGAACTGCCCGTGGGCAGCCGCGTGCTGGGCTTCTCCTATGACACCGGCGAGCGCTACCTCTCTGTGGACGGCTTCCTGCCCACCTGATCGCCGAATCCGGGCATCGCCACCAGGACACCGCCGCGGCGGTGTTTTTTATTTCCCTGTGACCATCACCTGCACAAGCCAGGGAATAGGCGGCGAGCTCGCCACGGATGCAGTCCTCGGCCTAATATCAGGCGTCAACGAAGGGCTGATCTTGTTTGGATTTTTCGAAAAACGCATTCCCCCCTATCCCGCCAGCGAACCAACGGCACTGCCGCGCGGCTTTCTGGCGTTTGTCTGGGCCTGTACCCAGGGCCTGCGCGGCTATGTGCTGTCGATGGCGCTGCTCGCCGCCGTCACGGCGGCCTATGAAGCCTGGCTGTTTTCCGTCATGGGCCGCGTGGTCGACTGGCTGACCCAGGTCGAGCCCGGGCAACTGCTCAGCGACTACCGCACGCCGCTGCTGGGCCTGACGGCCATCATGCTGCTGAGCATAGGCCTGGTCGCGCTGCAGACCATGGTCAAGCACCAGGTGCTGGCCATCAACTTCCCGCTGCGCCTGCGCTGGAACTTCCACCGGCTGATGCTGGGCCAGAGCATGGCCTTCTACGCCGATGAGTTCGCCGGCCGCATCACCACCAAGATCATGCAGACCGCGCTGGCGGTGCGCGACATGATCTTCACCACCACCGATGTCGTCGTCGGCATGACGGTCTACCTGGTGACGATGATGGTGCTGGCCGCGAGCTTCGACGGCTGGCTGCTGGTGCCGCTGGTGCTCTGGACGCTGTCGTATATCGCCGCCTGCTGCTGGTTCGTGCCGCGCCTGGGCGCCGTGGGCAAGGCCCAGGCCGACGCGCGCTCGCAGATGACCGGGCGCATCACCGACGCTTACACCAACATCGCCACCGTCAAGCTGTTTGCGCACACACGCCGTGAAGCCGAATTCGCGCGCTCGGCGATGGAGTCGTTCCGGCTCACAGGCAATGCGCAGATGCGGCTCGTGAGCCAGTTCGAGATCGTCAACCACACGCTGGTCGTGCTGCTGATCCTGGGCAGCAGCGGCCTGGCACTGTGGCTCTGGTCCCAGGGCCAGATAGGCGCGGGCGCGGTGGCGGCCGTGATCGCCATGGCGCTGCGCATCTCCGGCCACGCCCATTGGGTGATGTGGGAGATGACCAGCCTGTTCGAGAGCGTGGGCACCATCCAGGACGGCATCAACACCCTGACCCATCCGCCCACGGTGCTCGATGCGCCGCAGGCGCGCCCGCTGCAGGTCACGCGCGGCGAAGTCGTGTTCGAGGACGTGTCGTTCGGCTACCGCGAGGGCAAGGCGGTGATGGAGCATCTGAACCTGAACATCCGCCCGGGCGAGCGCATCGGCCTGATCGGGCGCTCGGGCGCGGGCAAGTCGACGCTGGTCAACCTGCTGCTGCGCTTCCACGACCTGCGCGCGGGCCGCATCCTGATCGATGGCCAGGACATCTCCCAGGTCACGCAGGACAGCCTGCGCCAGGCCATAGGCATGGTCACGCAGGACACCTCACTGCTGCACCGCTCTATGCGCGACAACATCCTCTACGGCCGGCCCGATGCCAGCGAAGCCGATCTGCAGGCCGCCATCGCGCGCGCCGAAGCCAGCGACTTCATTGCCCAGCTCAATGACCTCCACGGCAATCAGGGGCTCGATGCCCAGGTCGGCGAGCGCGGCGTGAAGCTCTCGGGTGGCCAGCGCCAGCGCGTGGCGATTGCGCGCGTGATGCTCAAGAACGCACCGCTGCTGCTGCTGGACGAAGCCACCAGCGCGCTGGATTCGGAAGTCGAGGCCGCGATCCAGGAAAGCCTCTACAAGGTGATGGAAGGCAAGACCGTGATTGCCATTGCCCACCGCCTCTCGACCATTGCCGCGATGGACCGGCTGATCGTCATGGACAAGGGCCGCATCGTCGAGGAAGGCACGCACCAGCAGCTGCTGCAGCTCGGCGGTGTCTACGCCCGTCTGTGGGCACACCAGAGCGGCGGCTTCCTGGGCGAGCCGCTGGACGGCCCGCTGTAGGCAGCCGCGGCTGGCGCTCAACCTGGCTGCTGCACCGGCAGCGGCATGTTGTCCGCACGGGGGTTGCCGTGGCGGCCGTGCTCCAGGGTGATGTCCTGGTCCGACGGGGCTGCGGCGCCGGCGCCACTCCACCCCCCATTGCCGGCGCAGCCGGCCAGGGCCATGGCGGCAACGACACAGGCTGCAGCCAAGGCAGATGAATTGCGTTTCATACAGACCTTTCGAAGTTTCGGGGTTTACCCGTAATAGAGGATGCGCCCACGCGGGTGGATGCGGCTAGTCGTCAAATGTAAGCAAGGTAACTCGAAGGCACAAAGTCAGCAGTCACTTTCGCGCCGCCATGGGATCGACTCGGGCTGCGCAGCCTGCTTAATCCGATCACCATCCAAGGTCGGCGCGCCCGCGTCTGCCGCCGCGCCGGCATTTGGCTTACCATCGCCGCCTTGCTTGATAGACCCGAGCCATGATCCGTATTGCTGAACTCAAACTCCCGCTGTCGGCGATCACTTTCGATCCCGAGAACCACACCGAATTCCACCCCGAGGCCAGGCTGCGCTCGCTCGCGGCCCAGCTGCTGGAACTGGCGCCGGCCGACATTGGCCGGCTGCAGGTGTTCAAGCGCAGCTTCGATGCGCGCAAGGCCGACCTGCAGGCCGTGTATATCGTCGACCTGGAGTTGACCGACCCCGCGCAGGAAGCCGAACTGCTGGCGGATTTCGCCAACCACCCGCATGTGAACGCCACGCCCGACATGGCCTGGCAGCCCGTGGGTCGGGCGCCGGACGATCTGGCCCAGCGCCCGGTGGTCGTGGGCTTCGGCCCCTGCGGCATCTTTGCCGCACTGGCGCTGGCGCAGATGGGCTTTAAGCCCATCGTGCTGGAGCGCGGCAAGGAAGTGCGCCAACGCACGCAGGACACCTGGGGCCTGTGGCGCAAGCGCGAGCTCACGCCCGAGTCGAACGTGCAGTTCGGTGAAGGCGGCGCCGGCACCTTCTCCGACGGCAAGCTCTACAGCCAGATCAAGGACCCGCGCTTCCTGGGCCGCAAGGTCATGCAGGAATTCGTCGATGCCGGCGCGCCGCCCGAAATCCTCTACGCGGCCCACCCGCATATCGGTACCTTCAAGCTGGTCAAGGTGGTCGAGAACATTCGCGCGCAGATCATTGCGCTGGGCGGCGAAGTGCGCTTCGGCCAGCGCGTCGAAGACCTGCTGCTCGATGACGCCGATGCCACGGGCATGCGCCGCGTGCGCGGCCTGGTGGTGCGCGATCTGGCGACGGACAGCTGCTCTGAGCTGGCCGCCACGCAGGTGGTGATCGCGCTGGGCCACAGCGCGCGCGACACCTTTGCCCAGCTCTACCAGCGCGGCGTGAGCATGGAAGCCAAGCCGTTTTCCATCGGCTTTCGCATCGAACACCCGCAAAGCGTCATCGACCGCGCGCGCTGGGGCCGCCACGCCGGCCACCCGCTGCTGGGCGCGGCCGACTACAAGCTGGTCCACCACGCGGCCAACGGCCGTGCGGTCTACAGCTTCTGCATGTGCCCCGGCGGCACCGTCGTGGCCGCGACCAGCGAGCCCGGACGCGTGGTCACCAACGGCATGAGCCAGTACTCGCGCAACGAGCGCAACGCCAATGCCGGTATGGTCGTGGCCATCGATCCGCCCGACTACCCGCGCAGCCCCGAAGCGTTTGCCGCGGCCTTTGACGGCCAGACCCATGGCGTGGAAAACCTCGCCGACGGCGAGTTCCACCCGTTGTCGGGCATTGTCTTCCAGCGCCAGCTGGAATCGCAGGCCTATGTGCTGGGCGGCAGCAACTATGACGCGCCGGCGCAGCGCGTCGAAGACTTTCTCGCCGGCCAGCCGTCGACGGCGCTGGGCGAGGTCGAGCCTTCGTACAAGCCCGGCGTGCACCTGATCGACCTGCAGGCCGCCTTGCCGGCCTATGCCATCGAAGCCATGCGCGAAGCCCTGCCTGCGTTCGGCAGGAAGATCCGCGGCTACGACATGCCCGACGCGCTGCTCACGGGCGTGGAAACTCGCACCTCGTCGCCGCTGAAGATCGGCCGCGACGACAGCTACCAGAGCCTCAACACGCGCGGCCTCTACCCGGCCGGCGAAGGCGCAAGCTATGCGGGCGGCATCCTGTCGGCCGGTGTCGACGGCATCCGCGTGGCCGAAGCCGTGGCGCGCCAGATCCTGGGTCTGCCCCTGCCGTCAAGCCGCCGCTGAAATGTCCATGGCCGTGAATTTCGCCGCGCCCACGCGGCGCGCGCTGGTGCAGGGTGCGCTGGCCATGGCCGCCGTGGTGCTGACCTCGAACATCCTGGTCCAGTACGCGATCAACGACTGGCTGACCTGGGGCGCAATCACCTACCCGTTTGCGTTTCTGGTCAGCGAGCTCGCCAACCGCGCCCATGGCCCGGCCCATGCGCGGCGCATTGCCGCCGTCGGCTTTGCGGTGGCCATCGTCGCCTCGCTGCTGCTGGCGCCGATGCGCATTGCGCTGGCCTCGGGCGCGGCCTTTGTCTGCTCGCAGCTGCTCGACATCCAGGTCTTCGACCGCCTGCGCCAGGGCCGCTGGTGGCGCGCGCCGCTGATTGCCACGCTGCTGGCCGCGCTGCTCGACACGGCCGTGTTCTGGAGCATAGGCTTTGCGGGTGAAGATCTGCCGTGGGTGACCTGGGCCATTGGCGATCTGGGCGTGAAGCTGGCCATGGGGGTCGCACTGCTGCTGCCGTTCCGGCTGTGGATAGCGCGAAGCCTATAAATGGCGCTCCCCAGCGTGGGGGCACCGAGGAAGGGCCGCCCCGCACCGAGGGTGCCGTCCCCCTCCACCGAAGGATGAGAGGGGGAAGCGGCGTAAGCCGCTCAGGGGGTGCTCAATTTTTCTGCAGTGCGGCAATGCGCTCTTCCATCGGCGGGTGCGTGGAGAACAGCTTGCCGATATTGCCGGTGATGCCCATCGCGGCCACGCTCTTGGGCAGCTCGCCCGGGTGCATGCCGCCCAGACGGGCCAGGGCGTTGATCATCGGCTGCTTGCGGCCCATCAGCTGGGCGGCGCCGGCGTCGGCGCGGAATTCACGGTGGCGGCTGAACCAGGCGACGATCATCGCGGCGACAAAGCCCAGCAGGATGTCCATCACGATGGTGGTCACGTAGTAACCAATGCCGGGGCCTGAGCTTTCGCTGTCGTTCTTGCGCAGAAAGCTGTCGACGGCATAGCCGATCACGCGCGACAGGAACACCACGAAGGTGTTCATCACGCCCTGGATCAGCGTCATGGTGACCATGTCGCCATTGGCGATGTGCGCGACCTCGTGGCCGATCACGGCCTCGACTTCCTCGCGCGTCATGCCCGACAGCAGGCCGGTGGACACCGCCACCAGCGCGCTGTTCTTGAATGCACCGGTGGCGAACGCATTGGGCTCGCCTTCGTAGATGCCGACTTCGGGCATGCCTATGCCGGCCTTGTCGGCAAAGCCGCGCACGGTGTTGACGATCCAGGCCTCATCGGCATTGCGTGGCTCGTTGATCACGTGCACGCCCGACGACCACTTGGCCAGCGGCTTGCTGATCAGCAGCGAGATGATCGCGCCACCAAAGCCCATGATGAAGGCAAAGCCCAGCAGCGCGCCGAGGTTCAGGCCGTTGGAGGTGAGGAAGCGGTTGACGCCCAGCAGGCTGGCGACAATGCCCAACACCACCACGACGGCAATGTTGGTCAATAGAAAAAGGGCAATTCGTTTCATGGGGATGGATTCTCCATATGGAGGGAAAGCGGTGCATTCACCGCATGCTCTCATCTGGGGGCAGATGATGCAGGGTTCAAGTCAAGCAGCGCGCCGGCTGGGTGTTGTATGGCTTGTGCGGCCGGGCGCTGCGAAACACAGAAGGATCATCATAAAAGCAAACCTGGCGATTGCCCTCCCACCACCCGGGCACGCCCAGCACCGGCAAAGGACAAAAGGGCTTTTGCGCCAGCCATTCGGCGCTGCATTCGGCCTCCAGCGCGGCATCGACATCGCGCGTGGCAAGGTCCGACGCCAGGCTCAGCACATGGGCGGTGATCGATTTGCGCGGCTGCACCAGCTTTTCCAGCAGTGCATGGCCCAGCGGCAGCAACTGCGCCTGCTGCCACAGCGGCCGCAGGCCCACGCCCAGCTGCATCCAGTCGCGCCGGCGCAAGGCGTCGTGCAGCGCGGCTGGCGCGATCAGCAGCGCGCCGTTCTCGTCCAGCAGCGTGGCCGCATCGCGCAGCGGGCCGCGCACGGCGCCGACACCGGCCTGGGCAATCGCCTGCGCCTGCAGCCGATTGAGCTGGCGCTTGAGCCGCGGGTAATGCAGCCAGACCATGGCGTTGAAAAAGTCGTGCAGGTTGCAGCGCGTGGGCACGGCATGCTCGGCGTGGATGAAGGCCTCGTAGGCCATGCCCGGGGGAAGCTCGGCCTGGGGCACAAAGCGCCAGCCCGCAAGCTCCGCCAGCCGGCCCTGCGCCTGCTGCGCGGCCAGGCCGGCATTGACGGCATCGGCCACGGCCTGTCCGGCCGCAATGCGCTGGTACAGCGGCTCGGCGACGGCGCGCAGGCTTTGCAGCCAGGGCGCGGACCAGTCCAGCGCCGGCCAGTCGGCAGCCAGGGGCTTCACAGCGCGCGCGCCTGGCGCTTGTCGCGCACCGCCACGCGCGAAGTGCCTTCGTCACGCATCTCGAAGGCCTGGGTCGCGGCCAGCAGCTTGGTCAGCGAGGCATAGCCGTAGTTGCGCGCATCGAACGAGGCCTTGTTGCCGATCTGCGTGCCCACGGCACCGACCCGGGCCCAGCCCTGCTCGTCCTGCGTGGCGTTGACGGCGTCGCGCAGCAGGCCGAGCAACTGGCGGTCTTGGCGCAGCTGCTGCGAGGGCACGCGCAGGCTGGCCGGGCGCGCGACCGGTGCGGCCTCGCGCTCCGCGGGCACGATCAAGGGAGGAATCGCGGGCACCACGGCCGGCGCCGCCACCTCGGCGGGCTCTTCGCCCGGACCATGCTCCATCGGCGCCTGGCCCAGCGCCTCGAGATAGAGAAAGCGCGAACACGCGTTGACGAAAGGCAATGGCGTCTGCTGGGCACCAAAACCATAGACCGCCGCCCCCTTGGCGCGCAGGTGCATCACCAGCGGGGTGAAATCCGCATCCGACGAGACGATGCCGAAGGCATCGGGCCGCTCGGTATAGAGCAGTTCCATGGCATCGACGGTCATCGCCATGTCGGTGGCGTTCTTGCGCTTGGAATAGTCGAACTGCTGCATGGGCCGCAGCGCGAATTCAAGCAGCCGCGCCTGCCAACCCTGCAGCGCCGGCTTGGTCCAGTTGCCATAGGCACGGCGGATGTTGATCACGCCCAGCGTCGACAGCTCGGTCAGGATCTCATCGAGCTTCTCGGCCGGCGCGTTGTCGGCGTCGATCAGCAGGGCAATGCGCAGGGGGGACTCGGCAAGCATGGGCACTCCTGGGTGTGGCTACCCGCGCAGCCTACACCATCCCCAGAGGAAACTAGACCAGCTTCCAGGGCAGGGCATCGCCCGAGCGCAGCGGCTTGAGCTGGGCTTCGCCGTAGGCAAAGCTTTCGGGCGGAGTCCAGGACTCGCGGCGCAGCGTGATGGTGCCGGTGTTGCGCGGCAGCTGGTAGAAGTCCGGGCCGTTGAAGCTGGCAAAGGCTTCGAGCTTGTCGAGCGCATTCGCGTTGTCGAAGGCTTCGGCATACATCTCCATGGCCGCGTGCGCGCTGTAGCAGCCCGCGCAGCCGCTGGCATGCTCCTTGAGATGGGCGGCATGCGGCGCGCTGTCCGTGCCCAGGAAGAACTTGGCATTGCCGCTGGTGGCCGCCTCGACCAGCGCCAGGCGGTGGGTCTCGCGCTTGAGCACCGGCAGGCAGTAGTAATGCGGGCGGATGCCGCCGGTGAAGATCGCGTTGCGGTTGAACAGCAGATGCTGGGGCGTGATGGTCGCGCCGACAAAGCGGTCGGATTCGGTCACATACTGCGCGGCTTCGCGCGTGGTGATGTGTTCGCAGACGATCTTCAGCTCGGGGAAATCGCGGCGCAGCGGAATCAGCTGCTGGTCGATGAATGCCGCCTCGCGGTCGAACAGATCGACCTCGCTGCCCGTGACTTCACCATGCACCAGCAGCAGCAGGCCGGCGCGCTGCATGGCTTCGAGCGTGGCGTAGGTCTTGCGCATGTCGGTCACGCCGGCATCGCTGTTGGTGGTCGCACCGGCGGGATACAGCTTCAGTGCCACCACGCCCGCGGCCTTGGCGCGCACGATTTCCTCGGCCGGGATGTTGTCGGTGAGGTACAGCGTCATCAGCGGCTCGAAGGCCAGGCCTTCGGGCACGGCCGCGAGAATGCGGTCGCGGTAGGCCAGGGCCTGCTCGGCCGTCGTGACCGGCGGCTTCAGGTTGGGCATGATGACCGCGCGCCCGAACTGGGCCGCGGTATGCGGCACGACGGTGCGCAGCGCCTCGCCGTCGCGCACATGCAGGTGCCAGTCGTCGGGGCGGGTGATGGTGATGGAATCGATGGGGGCGGTCATGGAGCGGTATTTTCCCATTGCTAGCGCAGTACTCGAAAAAATGCCCATTCATCCTTCGATCCTTCGACAAGCGCAGGATCGGGACAAACGGGCATTTTTCATCGGCTGACGCGCAAGGCGCGTCAGTGATGCTTAGTGCTGCAGGATTTTGTTCAGGAAGTCCTTCGTCCGCGGCTGGCGGGCATCGGGATTGTTGAAGAAGTCCTCGCTGGTGCAGTCCTCGAGGATCTTGCCGCCGACGTCCATGAAGATCACGCGGCTGGCCACCTTGCGTGCAAAGCCCATTTCGTGCGTCACGCACATCATGGTCATGCCTTCATTCGCCAGGCCCACCATCACGTCCAGCACTTCGCCGACCATCTCGGGGTCGAGCGCCGAGGTGGGTTCGTCGAACAGCATCACGATGGGGTCCATCGACAGCGCACGCGCGATCGCCACGCGCTGCTGCTGGCCGCCCGAGAGCTGGCCAGGAAACTTGTCCTTGTGCGCCGTCAGGCCCACGCGGTCGAGCATCTTCAGGCCGCGCTGACGGGCCTCGTCGGCGCTGCGGCCCAGCACCTTGATCTGGGCAATGGTCAGGTTTTCCGTGACCGACAGATGGGGAAACAGCTCGAAGTGCTGGAACACCATGCCGACACGGCTGCGCAGCTTGGGCAGGTTGGTCTTGGGGTCGTGCACGGCCGTGCCATCGACAAAGATCTCGCCCTTCTGGAAGGGCTCGAGCGCGTTGATGGTCTTGATCAGCGTCGACTTGCCCGAGCCCGAAGGGCCGCAGACCACGACCACTTCGCCCTTGCTGATGTTCGTCGAGCAGTCGGTCAGCACCTGAAAGCTGCCATACCACTTGGAGACGTTCTTCATTTCAATCATTTGTGCTCTCCGTATCCGTATTCAGTTGTCCATCACTGTCCAGCCGCTGGCGCGATCCAGGTGCGGGACGGCCAGCAAGGGCCGCCCCGCAGCAAAGGCCGTCGTCCCCCTTCCAGGGGGAAGGCGCGAAGCGCCTCAGGGGGTAGCCCGTCTCGTCATCTAATAATCGCGATCTTCTTGTGCAAGCGCTTCACCAGCCACGACAGCGCGTAGCACAGCACGAAGTAGGCGACGGCGGCTGCCAGGTAAGCCTCGATCGGCCGGCCGAAGTTCTTGCCGGCGACTTCAAAGCCCTTGAGCATGTCGTAGGCGCCAATGGCGTAGACCAGCGAGGTGTCCTGGAACAGGATGATGGTCTGCGTCAGCAGCACCGGCAGCATGTTGCGGAAGGCCTGGGGCAGCACCACCAGACGCATGTTCTGGCCGTAGGTCATGCCCAGCGCCTGGCCCGCATTCACCTGGCCGCGCGCGATCGACTGGATGCCGGCGCGCATGATCTCGCTGAAGTAGGCAGCCTCGAAGGCGATGAAGGTGATGTAGGCCGAGAGTTCCGCGCCGATGGGCTTGCCGATCAGCGCCGGCATCAGCAGGAAGAACCACAGGATCACCATCACCAGCGGAATGGAGCGCATGCCGTTGACATAGATCGTCGCCGGCACCTCCAGCCACTTCTTGCCCGACAGGCGCATCAGCGCCAGCACCGTGCCGAAGAGCACGCCGCCAATGGTGGCGACCAACGTCAGCATCAGGCTGAAATACAGGCCCTTGAGCACAAAGTTGCTCACCAGGTCCCAGTTGTAGAAACCAAAGTCGATTTGCAGGTCCATGCTCAGTGTCCTCCTGCACTCGAAGCGGAAATCATGCCGGGCACGCGGGCACGCTTTTCAATCCAGGCCATGAGGCGGTTGATGGTGAACGCCGAGATCACGTACAGACCGGTCACGGCCAGGTACACCTCGATGCCACGGCCGGTTTCTTCCTGGGCCTGCATGGCGAACATGGTCAGCTCCGTCACCGAAACCGCAAAGGCCACCGACGAGTTCTTGAAGATGTTCATCGTCTCGCTGGTCAGCGGCGGAATGATGATGCGCAGGCCCATGGGCAGCAGCACATAGCGGTAGGTCTGCCAGGTGGTGAAACCCACGGCCATGCCCGCATAGCGCTGGCCACGCGGCAGCGATTGCAGCCCCGAGCGCACCTGCTCGGCGATACGCGCCGAGGTGAAGAAACCCAGCGCCAGCACCACCAGCACGAAGCCCGGAACGGACTTCATCGACGGGATGAAGGCGGGCACCACGTGGTACCAGAGAAAGATCTGTACCAGCAGCGGAATATTGCGGAACAGCTCGACCCAGGCATTGCCGAATCGCACCAGCCACGGGCTGTCGGGGAGCGTGCGCAGCACACCGATCACGCCACCCAACAACAGCGCCAGTATCAACGCCAGCAGCGACACCGACACCGTCCACCCCCAGGCGGACAGCATCCAGTCCAAGTAGGTGATATCGCCGCCCTTGCCGAAGCACCCTTGCACCGCGACGCGGTCCAGGGTGTCCTCGCAGAACACCTGCCAATCCCAAGCCATAGGATTTCCTTTATTGCCTCAAACCGAGGGTGCGAAAGCTGCTGCATGCATCTTCTGCACCACACAAAAAACCCCCTTCAGCAGGCCGAAGGGGGTTTTCTTCCCAAACGTCAAACCAGTTTACTTGTTGAACGATTCCTTGGGCTTGTTATTCGGGTTCTTCCAGGCATTCTTGGTGGCTTCCGACAAAGGCAGGCCGACCTTCTGGTTGGCTGGCGGGATGGGTTGCATGAACCACTTGTCATACAGCTTTTCCAGGCTGCCATCGGCAACCTGGCGCTGGATGCTGGTGTCGACGGCCTTCAGGAAGGCGGGGTCGTTCTTGCGCACCATGCAGGCAATCGGCTCGACCGACAGCACTTCGCCGACGATCTTGAAGTCGCTGGGGTTCTTGGACTTGGAGATGTTGCCGGCCAGGATGGAGCCGTCCATCACGAACGCATCGGCGCGGCCCGACTCCAGCAGCAGGAAGCTGTCGGCGTGGTCCTTGCCCATGACTTCCTTGAAGTCGATGCCCTGGGCGCGTTCGTTCTTGCGCAGGATCTGCACCGACGTGGTGCCCGTGGTCGTGGCGACCGACTTGCCGTTCAGGTCCTTGATGCCGTTGATGCCCGAATTGGCCTTGGTGGCAATGCGCACTTCTTCCATGTACGTGGTCATGGCGAAGTCGACATCCTTCTGGCGGTTGGTGTCGTTGGTCGTCGAGCCGCACTCCAGGTCCACCGTACCGTTGGTCACCAGGGGAATGCGGTTCTGCGAGGTCACGGGCTGGTACTTGACGTCCAGCTTGGCCAGGCCCAGCTGCTTTTGCAGATCGCGTGCGACGCGGTCGGCCATTTCGGTGTGAAAGCCCACGTACTTGCCATCGCCCAGCGTATAGGCCAGAGCGCCCGAGGATTCACGCACGCCCAGGGTGATCGTGCCCGAGGACTTGATCTTGGCCAGGGTGTCATTGGTTTGCGCCATGACGGTGCCTGCAAGCAGACCGGTAACGGCAATGGCCAACAAATGTTTCTTCATACCTACTCCTCTGATGACTGCGGACAAAAAAGCTGTGGGGCTTGTTTCAAAAACTGACTGTAGAGGCATTTTGCTACCGTCTAAAAAATACGATAGCTATACCCACAGGGAAAGTCGCCAAAAATTGCATAAATGCCACCACTTCAGGGTAAACACCTAGCAAAAAACGGGCCTGCAACGTTACTGCACGTTGCTTCAACCCACTTCCAGTGTATTTCCATGCTCCTGCAGGAAGGTCCAGAGATTCTGCGCCACGCCCTTGGGCGTCTCCTTGGAGGTCGGCTTCTCGCGGTAGGCGCGCACGTCCATGGGCATGCGAAACGATTCCTCGCCCGGCGGCTCGGCGCTGACCAGGCGCCCGGCTTCGAGCTCATTGCGCACGGCGCTGTAGGGCAGGAAGGCCACGCCATGACCTTCGAGCGCCATGGCCTTGAGGCCTTCGGCCATGTCGGTTTCATAGACGCGCTCGAGGTGAATGGCCTCGCCCGCCTGCTTCAGGATCAGCTCGGTGACCCGGCCCAGGTAGGCGCCCGACGCATAGCCCAGATACGGCAGCGGCTGGGACTGGGTGCCGGGCAGCAGGTGCAGCGGCCGGCCCTGGGCATCGGGCTTGGAATACGGCGCGAGGATTTCACGGCCCAGGCTGACCATCTCGTAGCGGTCGGCATCCAGCTGGAAAGGCTGGGAGGGGTGGTGGTAGGCAATCAGCAGGTCGCAGCCGCCTTCGACCAGCCGCATCACCGCATCGTGCACGTTGAGCGCGAACAGCCGGCTGCGAAACGGCCCGAACAGGCCATGGAGCTTGGACACCCAGGCCGGAAAGAAGGTGAAGGCCAGCGTGTGCGGCACGGCAAAGCCGATCATGCCCTTGCCGGCGCTGACATGCGCGCGCAGCATGCTGCGCGTGCTCTGCAGCGACTGCAGCATCTCCAGCGCCTGCTCGTACATGGTCTTGCCCGCGGGCGTGAGCCGGGTCGGATAGGAGCTGCGGTCGACCAGATCGGTCCCGGCCCAGGCTTCAAGCGCCTGGATGCGCCGGGAAAACGCGGGCTGGGTCACATGCCGCAACTGTGCCGAGCGGCTGAAACTGCGGGTTTCAGCCAAGCTCACAAAATCTTCAAGCCATTTGGTTTCCATCCCGCCATTATCCGCGCGCCGGCGCCGCCTGCCTCGGGGCAACCCGCATGGTCAGCCGCACCCGCGCGCCAGATAATGATTTCGCCCTCCTCCACCTCGGCGGGCGCGCGCCAGGCCCGGCGGTACACGACACCTTGGGGCATGGCGAAAGTCGCTTCCCTGCTGCCCTGCGTTTTCCTGACTGCCCGCGCCCATGCCCTCTGACCAATTGCCTCCCGACCACGACGCGTCGGCCCCGCCCCGCTCCCTGCGCATCGAAGACTGGCTCACCGTGATCATCATGGCCGCTCTGGCGCTGATCACCTTTGCCAACGTCTTGGTGCGCTACTTCACCAACTCCTCGTTTGCCTGGACCGAAGAGATCTCGGTCTTCCTGATGATTCTGCTGGCCATGGTCGCGGGATCGGCCGCCGTGGCGCGCGACCAGCACATCCGCATCGAATATTTCTCGCATGGCGGCACGGCCGTGCGCCGCCGGCGCCTCGCGCGCCTGGGCGCACTGCTGGTTGCACTGCTGTTCACGCTGATCGCCGTGCTGAGCGTGCGCGTGGTCTGGGACGACTTGCGCTTTGACGAAACCTCGCCGGGCATAGGCGTGCCGCAGTGGTGGTACTCGATCTGGCTGCCGATCTGCTCCACGGCCATCGTGCTGCGCGCGCTGGGCCTGTACCGGCGCCAGGGCCTGCGCGCCATCGCCACCGAAGCCACCGAAATCGCCTCCAACCCCGACGATCGCCAGCCATGATTGCCACACTCCTGTTCGTGGCCTTCGTGCTGCTGATGAGCGCGGGCGTGCCTATCGGCGCCGCGCTGGGCCTGGCGGGCGCGGCCTGCATTGCGCTGGCCAATGCCGACGCCCAGTGGTTCGGCCTGCTGGCCGTGCCGCAGAACTTCTACGCCGGCCTGGGCAAGTACCCGCTGCTGGCGATTCCGATGTTCGTGCTGGTCGGCGCGATCTTCGACCGCTCGGGCGTCGCGCTGCGGCTGGTCAACTTCGCGATTGCCATCGTCGGCCGCGGCCCGGGCATGCTGCCGCTGGTGGCGATTGCCGTGGCCATGTTCCTGGGCGGCATCTCGGGCTCGGGCCCGGCCAATGCCGCGGCCGTGGGTGGCGTGATGATTGCTGCGATGAGCCGCGCCGGCTACCCGGGCTCGTTCTCGGCCAGCGTGGTCGGCGCCGCCGCCGCCACCGATATCCTGATTCCGCCGTCGGTGGCCTTCATCATCTACTCGGTGCTGGTGCCCGGCGCGTCGGTGCCCGCGCTGTTTGCCGCCGGCATGGTTCCCGGCGTGCTGGCCGGCATTGCGCTGATCGTTCCGGCCGTCTGGCTCTCGCGCCGCCACAAGATGGGCGCGCTCGAAGCCACCCTGCCACGCCCGCCGTTCTGGAAAAGCCTGCGCGAAGCCGCCTGGGGCCTGGCCGCGCCGGTGCTGATCCTGGGCGGCATGCGCGCCGGCTGGTTCACGCCGACCGAAGCCGCCGTGGTCGCGGTGTTCTATGGCTTGTTCGTCGGCATGGTGATCCATCGCACCATTTCGGTGCGCGACCTGTTTCCCATCCTGCGCGAAGCCGGTGAACTGTCGGCCGTGATCCTGCTGGTGGTCTCGCTGGCCGGCATCTTCGCGTTCTCGCTGTCGACGCTGGGCGTGATCGATCCGGTCGCCAAGGCCATCGTCAACTCGGGCCTGGGCGAATACGGCGTGCTGGCGCTGCTGATTCTGCTGTTGATCACCGTCGGCATGTTCCTCGACGGCATCTCGGTGTTCCTGATCTTCGTGCCGCTGCTGCTGCCCATCATGCAGCACTACCAGTGGGACCCGGTCTGGTTCGGCGTGATCCTGACGCTCAAGGTCGCGCTGGGCCAGTTCACGCCGCCGCTGGCAGTGAACCTGATGGTCTCGTGCCGCATCGCGGGCGTGCGCATGGAGTCGACCGTGCGCTGGGTCGGCCCCATGCTGCTGGCGATGTTTGTCGTGATGCTGCTGGTGATTGCCTTCCCGCAACTCGCGCTCTGGCTGCCCCACCGTCTTGGTTACTGAGTTCCCGCATGACAACCCCTAGGAGACAAAGCATGAAACTGCGCAGCTTTCTGACCACCGCCATCGCCGCGGCCGCGGCACTGGCCTTTACCGCTCCCGCGGCGCTGGCCCAGAACTACAAGAGCGAATACCGCATGTCGCTGGTGCTGGGCCCGCCATCGCCCTGGGGCCAGGCCGGTGAAATCTGGGGCAAGCTGGTCAAGGAGCGCACCCAGGGGCGCATCAATATCAAGCTCTATCCCGGCGTGTCGCTGATCCAGGGCGACCAGACGCGTGAATTCAGCGCGCTGCGCCAGGGCGTGATCGACATGGCCGTGGGCTCGACCATCAACTGGTCGCCCCAGGTCAAGTCGCTGAACCTGTTCTCCCTGCCCTTCCTGACGCCCGACTACGCGGCCGTCGATGCGCTGACGCAGGGCGAAGTCGGCCAGGAAATCTTCAAGAACATCGAGAAAGCCGGCGTCGTGCCGCTGGCCTGGGGCGAGAACGGCTACCGCGAGGTCAGCAACTCCAAGCGCGCCATTCGCAAGCCCGAAGACCTCAAGGGCCTGAAGATCCGTGTCGTCGGCTCGCCGATCTTCTCCGACATGTTCAGCACCCTGGGCGCCAATCCCACGCAGATGAGCTGGGCCGACGCCCAGCCGGCGCTGGCCAGCGGTGCCGTCGACGGCCAGGAAAATCCCCTGTTCATGTTCACCGTGCTGAAGATGCACACTGTGGGCCAGAAATATGTGACCACCTGGGGCTATATGGCCGACCCGCTGGTGTTCGTCGTCAACAAGGACATCTGGGCCTCATGGACCCCGGCGGATCAAGCCATCGTGCGCCAGGCCGCGCTCGATGCGGGCAAGCAGGAAATCGCGATTGCGCGCAAGGGCCTGGTCGAAGCCGACAAGCCCATGCTCAAGGAAATCGCCGGCATGGGCGTGACGGTGACCCAGCTGTCGCCCGCCGAACGCGAAGCCTTTGTCAAGGCCACGCGTCCGGTCTATGAAAAGTGGAAGGGCCAGATCGGCAACGACCTGGTGGCCAAGGCCGAAAAGGCGATTGCAGCGAGAAAGCAGTAAATCCGTCTGCGAGCGCCCGCGCTTTCAGACCGGCGACACCAGCGGCCGTCCTTCGAGGTGGCAGCGAAGATTGGCAATGAAGCGGTCCACCGCGGCCTGTACCGCCTCGGGGGACCAGCCGGCCACATGCGGGGTCAGTACCACGGCGTCGAGATCGAGCAGTTCCTGCGGCGGTAGCGGCTCGCTTTCATAGACATCGAGCCCGGCGCCCGCGATGCGGCCGGCGCGGACCGCTGCCGCCAGCGCCGCGGTATCGACCACGCTGCCGCGCGCGATGTTCACCAGATGGCCGTTCGGGCCCAGCGCCTCCAGCACTTCGGCATTGACCAGATGGCGCGTGTCGGCGCCGCCGGGAATGGCCACCACCAGCACATCGGCCCAGGCCGCAAGCGCATGCACATCGCCGAAGTAGCGGTGCGGCACGTCGCTGCGCGGGCTGCGGTTGTGATAGCCGATCTCCATCTCGAAGCCCTGCGCGCGCTGCGCGATGCGCTTGCCTATGGTGCCCATGCCGAGAATGCCCAGCCGCTTGTGCGACAGCTGCGGCGGCATCGGCAGCGCCGTGCGCCAGACGCCTTCGCGCGTCAGCCGGTCCAGCCGCACGATGCCGCGCAGCGAGGCCAGCATCAGGCCCATTGCATGGTCGGCCACGCTTTCGTCATTCGTGCCCGCGCCATTGCCCACCTGGATGCCGTGCGCGCGTGCATGCGCGATATCGATGTTCTCGTAGCCCACGCCCAGCGCGCACACCAGCTTCAGGCCGGGCATGGCCTGCATCTGCGCCGCACTCAGGCCGGTCGAGCCTATGGTCAGCACCACCTGCACGCGCGCGCCATGGGCGGCAATCGCCTCGGCCCAATGGGCAATGTCGGGCTGGTAGGCCAGCTCCAGCGTGGGAAAGGCATGGGCCAGCTGGGTCCGGTGCTCAGGGGAAAGAAAGTTCAGCGCAAGCAATACAGGTTTCATGGCGGATGGCTCAACACAAAAAATCCATTGTCCACCCTGGCGCGCGCGCCGGACTCAGGCCAGTGCCGGCGCCGTGCCGTCGTCCACCGCCAGGCTCTGCTGCAAGGCCCACATGCTCGCATAGCGCCCGCCCAAAGCCAGCAGCTGGCGATGCGTGCCGCGCTCGAGCACCCGGCCCGCGTCCAGCACCAGGATTTCATGCGCATCGACCACGGTCGACAGCCGGTGCGCGATCAGCAGCGTGGTCTTGTTGCGCGCCGCGCTCTGCAGCTCGGCCTGGATGGCGCGCTCGTTGGCCGAGTCCAGCGCCGAGGTGGCTTCGTCGAAGATCAGGATAGGCGGGTCCTTGAGCAGCGTGCGCGCAATCGCCACGCGCTGCTTCTCGCCGCCCGACAGCTTGAGCCCGCGCTCGCCAACGCGCGTGGCATAGCCTTCGGGCGTGCTGGCGATGAAATCGTGGATGCGCGCGGCGCGCGCCGCCCCCACCACCTCGTCGTGGCTGGCGCCGGTGCGGCCATAGGCGATGTTGTATTCGACACTGTCATTGAACAGCACCGTGTCCTGCGGCACGATGCCTATGGCCTGGCGCACGCTGTCCTGGGTCAGTTCGCGGAGATCCCGGCCGGCAATCGTCACCCGGCCCTGCTGCACGTCGTAGAAACGGAACAGCAGCCGCGCCAATGTCGACTTGCCCGAACCCGAGGGCCCGACCACGGCCACGGTCTTGCCCGCGGGAATCTCGAAATCCACGCCATGCAGGATGGGCCGCGCCGGGTCATAGGCGAAGTGCACGTTCTCGAAACGCACCACGGGCGCATCGGCCTGCTGCAAGGCCTGCGCATCGGACGCATCGGCGACCTCGCGCGCGCGGTCCATGAGCTCGAACATGCGGTCCAGATCGACCAGGCTCTGCTTGATCTCGCGGTAGAGCACGCCGAGGAAATTCAACGGGATATACAGCTGGATCATGAAGGCATTGATCATGACCAGATCGCCCAGCGTCAGCCGGCCGTCGACCACGCCCTGCGTGGCGCGCCACAGGATGGCGATCAGCGCCGTGGCAATGATGATCTGCTGGCCCGCGTTGAGCAGGCTCAACGTGGTCTGGCTGCGCAGGCGCACGCGGCGCAGTTCCTCGAGGTTCTCGTCGTAGCGGCGCGCCTCGAACGCCTCGTTGTTGAAATACTTGACGGTCTCGTAGTTCAGCAGCGAGTCCACGGCCTTGGTGTGCGCGGCCGACTCCTGGGCATTGGCCTCGCGGCGAAAGCGCGTGCGCCAGCCCGTCACCAGGACCGTGAAGCTGATGTACAGCACCAGCGCCGCCAGCGTGATCACCGCGAACCAGGCATCGAAGCGCAGCGCCAGGATGGACAGCACCAGCGTCATCTCGATCAGCGTCGGCAGGATGCTGTAGAGCGAATACGAGATCAGCGATTCGGTGCTGCGCACCCCGCGCTCGATGTCGCGCGTCATGCCGCCGGTCTGGCGCTCGAGGTGAAAGCGCAGGCTCAGCGCATGCAGATGCTCGAAGGTCCTGAGCGCGATGCTGCGCGCCGCGCCCTGCGTGGCCTTGGCAAACACCAGATCGCGCAGCTCGGTGCACAGCGAAGTCGAAAAGCGCAGCGCGCCATAGGCCAGCAGCAGGGCCGCGGGCACGACCAGCACCGCGGCCGGGTCACCGGGCTTGAGCGTGAGCGCATCGACCAGCTCCTTGAGCAGCAGCGGCACGCCGACATTCGCCAGCTTGGCCGCGATCATGAACAGCAGCGCGGCCAGCACCCGCCATTTGTATTCCCACAGATAGGGCAGCAAACGCTTCAGCGTGGACCAGCCGGCGCTGGAAGCTGGAGACGCGGATACGGGTAAATCCTGAGAAGACTCGGCAGAACGGCGCATCGGGGACAATTCCTGTTGTTATATTCCCGATTGTGCCAATGCCTCCGCGTCCAGACCTTCCTCCCCACCCATTGCCCGCAGACAAGGATCTCGTGCTCAAGGTGATTCCCATGCCGGCCGATGTCAACGCCAATGGCGACATCTTCGGCGGCTGGGTCATGGCGCAGGTCGATCTCGCCGGCTCGGTCCTGCCTTCGCGCATCGGCCAGCGCATGGTCACCGTGGCGGTCAATGAATTCATCTTCAAGCAGCCGGTGCGCGTGGGCGACATCCTGTCGTTCTACTCCAGCGTGCAGCGCGTGGGCCGCACCTCGGTCACGGTCGACGTCGAAGTCTATGCCGAGCGTTTCCACGACCAGGGCCGCTTCGTCAAGGTGACCGAAGCCCTGCTGACCTATGTCGCCATCGATGGCGAAGGCAAGCCCCAGGCATTGCCGGAGAACGCGCAAATCGCTGCCTGGCGCGCCGCTATCGAGCGCGCCGCAGCGCAAAAGCCGATTTAAGACTCTGCGGCCCCAGGCCCGGCGCATGTGCCGTGGCTGGGGCGCACAAAGCCGCAATCAGGCGGAGACGCCTGCGGCTTGGCGTGGCTGGCTGCCCACCGTGGCCGGGCTGCTGGTGACTGCCGCCGCAGGCGTCACGATGCTGGCGGCCGCCGAAGCGCTGTTGCCCAGGGCAATGGCGGGCGCCGTGCTGCGCGACGACGATCCAGCCTCGATCTGGCCCGTGAGTTCGCCGCCTTCTTCGATCACCACCTTGCCGTAGCGAATCTTGCCGCTGACCTTGCCCGTGCCATAGATCACGAGCTTTTCGCGCACCACCAGCGTGCCGTCGAAAATGCCGCGGATTTCCGCCACGTCGATTTCAGCCGTGCCATGGAAAGCGCCCTGCTCGGCAATCTCGATCACGCGCGAGTCCATCGTGGCCTCGACCGTGCCTTCGACGACCAGCGTGTCGCAATCGGTGATTTCCACGCCCTTGAGCTTGATGTTGGGACCGACGATCAAGCGGCTGCCACCCTGGCTTGGTGCCGGGGCAGCAGCGGCGCCGGTCGCAGCGCTCGAGACGCCCTGGGGGCTGGCCTGGCTGCTGCCAAAGCTGCTGCCGGTCGATGCCAGACCGGTTGCCGGGGTACGGGGGGTGAAACTGTCGTTTTCACGCTTGCCAAAAAAGGGGTTCTGCACAGCCATGGTCTCTCCTAGAAAGCGTCCATGCTATGGCCCGATCTTGGCAATAATTCCCTTCATCTCGCAAGAAAAGTAACCAATCCCTTCGATTGACGCATCTACTTGCAAGCGTTTCTTGATTACACAGATAAGAGGGTTTTACCGACACGAAGCAGGCTCGTTTTCATAGAACGCACATGCCTGTTCGCGTAGTGCAGCCGACAACCGTCCATGGGCTGCGGCAATGCGCCGCACCCCGGTAGACCAGCGATCACGGAGCTACAAGGAGTCAGCTCAAACCTTGCTGAAGTCCGGATGGCGCTTTTCGAGGAAGGCCGAAACCGCTTCGCGCGCGGCCGGTTCGTGCAGCATGCGACCAAAGCTCTGGCCTTCCTCGGCCATGCGCGTGCGCACCAGCGCGGCCTGGCCCGACTTCATCAGGCGCTTGGACTCGATCAGCGCCGACAGCGGCTTGGCGGCGAGCTTGCGTGCCTGGCGCTGGGCCAGCGCATTGCACTCGCTGGGTGGCACCACGCGATTGACCAGGCCTACTTCGAGCGCGGCTTCGGCCAGGAAGGGCTCGCCCAGCAGCAGGGCTTCGGCCGCGCGGTGGTAGCCCATGAGCTGGGGCAGCAGCAGGCTGGAGCTGAATTCGGGGCACAGGCCCAGGTTCACGAAGGGCAGCGAGAACGCTGCGTTGTCGCCCGCATAGACCAGGTCGCAGTGCAGCAGCATGGTCGTGCCGATGCCCACGGCCGGGCCACACACCGCGGCAATCACCGGCTTGGGGAAATCCGCGAGGTTGTGCATGAAGCGCATCACCGGGGTGTCGCCGGCGACGCTGTTGCTCGAGGCATTGAGGAAGTCCTTCAGGTCGTTGCCGGCGCTGAAGATCGCCATGTCACCCTGGAACACCAGCACGCGCACGGCCGCATCTTCGCGCGCCGCGGCCAGCGCGTCGGCCATGGCGCCGTACATTGCCGAGGTGATCGAGTTCTTCTTCGCGGCGCGATTGAAGGTCAGCGTGCAGACACCGTCTTCGGTGTGCACCAGGATATCGTTGGAGGTGGTAGCAGTCATGGCGTCATTTTCCCCTGCGCGGCGCGCGTTTCATTCCTTGAAATAGACAATCTGGTGGCTGGTGGCCAGCAGGTAGCCGGCCTCGTTCCACAGTTGGGCGGTCTGGTCGAAAAAGCCGTTGCGAAATTCCTGGCCCCGGGCCTGGCCCAGCAGATAGCCCGTGCCCGTGGTCTGCAGCTGGGCCTGGCTGGCATGGAAGTAGACCGTGATCGACACCGTGCCCGCGGGCACGCGGCGCGCGCGGCGCAGCCAGACGCGCGGAAAGAACACATCGGCCAGCGCCGCCAGCGCGCAGAAATCGAGCGGGCGCGGCGGGTCGTCACGCATCCACAGCTGTGACAGGCTGGGCGCCACCGCGCCATCCCAGTCCTTGGGCAGCGCGCCCTGCACCGGCCGCATCTCGTAGCGCGACAGCCACTCGACGCCAAAGCCCGGCGGAATGCGCTTGAGCCCGCCGGGCGGCGTGACTTCGGGCATGGGCTCGTCGGACATGCTCCAGGTCTCGCGGCGCACCGCCGTCACCATGGTGGCCGTGGTCGTGACCACGAGCTCGCCTTCGGCATCGGATTGCAGCACCGACAGCGTCCAGTGCTGGGTCGAGCGGTTGGTGCGCACCGGCGTGACCTGCAGCGTGAAAGCCCCGGCCGTGAGCGCACCCGCGTAGTTCACGGTGAGCGACAGCGGCTCGCCCAGCCGCTGCGGATGCTCCATCACGGCCTTGACCAGCGTCGCGGCGGTGATGCCGCCAAACGGCCCCACCATGTTCCAGTAGCCGGGACTGGTCTGCCCCTGGTACTCGCCTGTGGACACCGGCTGCAACTGCAACGCCAAATCAAGAGGATGGGTCATGGTCATGGGAGGCAAGTGTGGAGGGGAAACCGCGGCGAGGCGGTCGTTTTGGTGACTCGGGACGCGAAGGGTCAGAGGCTTTCAAAGATCCCCGCAGCCCCTTGGCCCATTCCCACGCACATGGTCACCATGCCGTACTTGAGCTGGTTGCGGCGCAAGGCATGGACCACCGTCGCCGCGCGGATCGCGCCCGTGGCGCCCAGCGGGTGACCTAAGGCAATGGCACCGCCCATGGGATTGACCTTGGTCGGGTCCAGGCCAAGCGTGTGGATCACCGCCAGCGACTGCGCCGCGAACGCTTCGTTGAGCTCGAACCAGTCGATATCCTGCTGCTTCAGGCCCGCATAGCGCAGCGCCGCGGGAATCGCCTCGATGGGGCCAATGCCCATGATGGCCGGCGGCACGCCCTTGCTGGCAAAGCTCACGAAGCGCGCCAGCGGCGTCAGGCCGTAGCGCTGGATCGCCGCCTCGCTGGCCAGGATCAGCGCGCCCGCGCCATCGCTGGTCTGCGAGCTGTTGCCCGCCGTCACGCTGCCGCGCGCGGCAAACACCGTGCGCAGCTTGGCCAGGCCTTCAAGACTGGTGTCGGGGCGCGCGCCTTCGTCCAGCGACACCGTGCGGGTGTGGAGCGCGATCTCGCCCGTCGCCAGGTTCAGCGCGCGGTCGGTGACTTCGATGGGCGTGATCTCGTCGGCAAACGCGCCCGCGGCCTGGGCCGCGAGCGCCTTCTGGTGCGAGGCCAGCGCGAACGCATCCTGGGCTTCGCGGCTGACCTTCCATTGCTGGGCGACCTTCTCGGCCGTCAGGCCCATGCCGTAGGCAATGCCTACGTCGCCATCGCGCTCGAAGATGCCGGGCGACAGGCTGGGCGCATTGCCCATCATCGGCACCATGCTCATGCTTTCGACGCCTGCGGCAATCATCACGTCGGCTTCGCCCACACGGATGCGGTCGGCGGCCATCTGCACGGCCGACAGGCCCGAAGCGCAGAAGCGGTTGACGGTGATGCCGCCGACGCTGGTCGGCAGACCGGCCAGCACGGCCGCGATGCGCGCCACGTTCAGGCCCTGCTGGGCTTCGGGAATCGCGCAGCCGCAGATGATGTCCTCGATGCTCGCCGGATCCAGCCCCGGCACCTGGGCCAGCGCGCTCTGGAGCGTCTTGGCCAGCAGGTCGTCGGGGCGGTAGTTGCGGAAAAAGCCCTTGTGCGAGCGGCCGATGGGCGTGCGCGTCGCGGCAACGATATAGGCGTCCTGGATCTGTTTCATGTCATTCCTTCAACGTATCAGCTATGCATAGCCTTTGAAACCGGCACGGCCCAACTCAGTGGCAGCGAGGAAGGGCCGCCCCGCACCGAGGCTGCCGTCCCCCTTGGGGGGAAGCGGCGCCAGCCGCTCAGGGGGTCAATTGCGCAGCGGCTTGCCGGTGGAGAGCATTCCCAGGATGCGCTCCTGGCTCTTGGGGTGGGCAATCAGCCCGCAGAACGCCTTGCGCTCCAGCTGCATCAGGTATTCCTCGCTGACCAGCGTGCCCGCGTCGACATCGCCGCCGCAGACCACTTCGGCAATCAGCGTCGCGATGTACTGGTCGTGGTCGCTGATGAAGCCGCCGTCGCGCATATTGACCAGCGAGCCACGGATGGTCGCGATGCCGCTGCGCCCGGCCACCGGGAACAGCCGCTTGTGCGGCGCGCGCCAGCCGCCCGCGGCCAGCGCCCGGGCTTCATTGAGCGCGACAAACAGCACTTCGTCCTTGTGCGCGACGATGATGTCGCTGTCCAGCAGATAGCCCAGCTGGCGCGATTCCAGCGCGCTCGTTCCCACCTTGGCCATGGCCGCGGCCGTGAAGCCTTCGGTGAGGAACGGCAGCAGGTCCTTGCCCGTGGAAGTGGCCGCATTCTCGGCCGCGCGGCGCGCGATATAGGTCAGGCCGCCCGCGCCCGGCACCAGGCCCACGCCGACTTCGACCAGGCCGATGTAGCTTTCCATGTGCGCCACGCGGCGCGCGCAGTGCACGGCCAGTTCGCAGCCGCCGCCCAGCGCCATGCCGTGGATGCCGGCGACCACCGGCACCTGGGCATAGCGCAGGCGCAGCATCAGCTGCTGCAGCTCCTGCTCTATGCTCTCCACCGCATCGGCGCCGCCGATCACAAACGCCGGCATCGTCGCCTGCAGATCGGCGCCCACGCTGAACGGCGCGTCGCCCGACCAGATGACCATGCCTGCGTACTCGGCCTCGGCCAGTTCCAGCGCTTCCATCAGCCCTTCCATCACAGCCGGGCTGATCGCATGCATCTTGTTCTTGATGCTGGCGATCAGCACGCGGTCTTCGCCTTCGCCACCTGAGCCGGCCGCATCCAGCGTCCAGACGCGCAGCGCATCGGTTTCGCTGAGCGTCGTGCCCGCGGTCTCGAAACCCTCGCCGGCCTCGCCCAGCAGGCGCTCGGGAAACAGCTGGCGTGCATAGACCGGCAGCGCGCGGCGCGCGACATAGGTCTTGCGTGCCGGGCTCCACGAGCCTTGCGCCGTGTGCACGCCGCCGGCTTCGGCGACCGGGCCTTCGAACACCCAGGCCGGCAGCGGCGCACGGCTCAGCGCCTTGCCCGCATCGATGTCTTCCTGCACCATCTTCGCGACTTCGAGCCAGCCGGCTTCCTGCCACAGCTCGAACGGTCCCTGGCGCATGCCGAAGCCCCAGCGCATCGCCTGGTCGACGTCGCGCGCGCTGTCGGCAATGCTTTCCAGATGCACGGCCGCGTAATGAAAACTGTTGCGCAGGATGGCCCAGAGAAACTGGCCGGCCGCGCCTTCGGCGTTGCGCAAGAGCTTGAGCCGCTCGGCCGCAGGCTTTTTGAGCATGCGCGCGTAGACCTCGTCGGCCTTTTGGCCACCGGGCACATAGTCTTCGCTCTCGAGCTCGAAACGCAGGATGTCGCGGCCGACCTTCTTGTAGAAACCCGCGCCCGACTTCTGCCCCAGCTGGCCCAGGTCCAGCAGCTTTTGCAGCACCGGCGGCGTGGCATAACTGTCATAGAACGGATCGGTCTCGGCGCTGAGGTTGTCCTGCAGCGTCCTGACCACATGCGCCATGGTGTCCAGGCCCACGACATCGGCGGTGCGGAAGGTGCCGCTCGATGCGCGGCCCAGCTTCTTGCCCGTGAGATCGTCGACCACGTCATAGCCCAGGCCGTAGTTCTCGACCTCCTTCATGGTGCCCAGCATGCCGGCAATGCCGATGCGGTTGGCAATGAAGTTCGGCGTGTCCTTGGCGCGCACCACGCCCTTGCCCAGCGTGCTGGTCACAAAGGCTTCGAGCTGGTCAACGACCAGCGCATCGGTGGCCGGCGTGGCGATCAGCTCGACCAGCTGCATGTAGCGCGGCGGGTTGAAGAAGTGGATGCCGCAAAAGCGCGGGCGCAGCGCTTCGGGCAGGGCTTCGCCGAGCTGCGTGATCGACAGCCCGGAGGTGTTGCTGGCAACGATCGCATGCTTGCCGACGAAGGGCGCGATCTTGTGATACAGCTCGGTTTTCCAATCCATGCGCTCGGCAATGGCCTCGATGATCAGATCGCAGCCCTTGAGCAGCTTCATGTGCTCTTCGTAGTTGGCGGGCTGTATCAGTTCGGCATCGCTGGCCACGCCCAGCGGCGCAGGCTTGAGCTTCTTCAGGTTGGCAATCGCTTTTTCGGCAATGCCGTTCTTCGAGCCCTCCTTTGCCGGCAGGTCGAACAGGATGACCGGTACCTTGACGTTGACCAGATGGGCGGCGATCTGCGCGCCCATCACTCCGGCGCCGAGCACGGCGACTTTCTTCACTGCAAATCGTGACATGGGAATCCCGGTTGATGCGCCCCGTGCCTGGCACAGCGGCGCTAAACAGATGGCTTATTGCACGCGCACCCAGGTCTGCGTGCGTCCGAACGGCCCGATAGAGCCGCGCACATCGAGCTTGGCTCCGTTGTCCGTGGGCGTGAGCCGCAGGTTGTAGGTCTTGCCGGATTCGGGGTCGAGAATCTTGCCGCCCTCCCAGACATCCTTGCCTTCGAGCTTCTTCGCGCCGCGCAGGATTTCAAGGCCCACCATGGGCTGGTCCTTGCGCTCATCGGTGCAGGCGGTGCAGCGCGCGGCCGGGTCGCTGCCGGAGCGCACCAGCTTTTCCACGCGCCCCGAGATTTCCCCGCCCTCCTCGGTGATGCGGATCTCCGACTTGGCCTCGCCGGTCTTGTCATCGACACTTTTCCACAGGCCCACGGGCGACATCTGCGCCCAGACGGGCGCGGCCAGAGTCAAGCAAACCATCGCAGCAAAAGCTTTGAACATAAGCACCTCCTGGTAGAAAAAAAGCAAAAGTACGGTTTCCGGCCCCCGGCCTCAGGCCAGCGCCGCGTCGCTGTCCATCAGCACCCGGCTGCCGGCGCGCGCGGTGCGCATCAGCGTCGCGGTTTCGGGGAACAGCTTGGCGAAGTAGAAGCGCGCGGTCTGCAGCTTGGCCAGATAGAAAGGGTCGGAATTGCCATTGGCGATTTCGCGCAGCGCGACCTGGGCCATGCGTGCAAACAGGTAGCCGAACACCAGATGGCCGGCGACGCGCAGATAGTCGACCGACGCCGCCCCCACCTCATCGGGGTTCTGCATGCCCTTGAAGCCGATCTCGGTGGTGAACTTGGTCATCTGCTCGCCCAGCAGCGCGATCGGGTTGATGAATTCGGCCATCTTCTCGTTGACGCCCTCTTCCTCGACCAGGCGCGCGACCAGCTTGCCGAACTTCTTCAGGCTCGCGCCCTGGTTGCCCAGCACCTTGCGGCCCAGCAGGTCCAGCGCCTGCACGCCGTTCGTGCCTTCATAGATCATGTTGATGCGCGCATCGCGCACGAACTGCTCCATGCCCCATTCCTTGATGAAGCCATGGCCGCCGTAGACCTGCTGGCTCAGCGTGGTCGCGGTCCAGCCGTTGTCGGTCAGGAAGGCCTTGACGATGGGCGTCAGCAGCGCCACCAGCTCGGCGCTGTCCTTGCGCACCTTTTCATCGGGGTGGTGCAGCTCCTTGTCGATCAGCACCGCGCAGAACGTCGACAGCGCGCGCCCGCCTTCGGCATAGGCCTTGGCGGTGAGCAGCATGCGGCGCACATCGGGGTGGACGATGATCGGGTCGGCCGGCTTGTCCTTGGCCTTGGTGCCCGACAGGCTGCGCATCTGCAGTCTGTCCTTGGCATAGGCCAGCGCGTTCTGGAACGACACTTCGGTCAGCCCCAGCGACTGGTTGCCCACGCCCAGGCGCGCGGCGTTCATCATCACGAACATCGCCGCCAGGCCCTTGTTCGGCTGGCCGACCAGCGTGCCGACGGCGCCGTCGAGATTCAGCTGGGCCGTGGCATTGCCATGGATGCCCATCTTGTGCTCGAGCCCGCCGCAGAAGATCGCATTGCGCTCGCCCAGGCTGCCATCGGCGTTGACCAGGAACTTGGGCACGACAAACAGGCTGATGCCCTTGGAGCCGGCCGGCGCATCGGGCAGGCGGGCCAGCACCAGGTGCACGATGTTTTCCGTGAAGTCATGCTCACCGGCGCTGATGAAGATCTTGTTGCCCGTGAGCTTGTAGCTGCCGTCGGGCAGCGGCTCGGCCTTGGTGCGCAGCAGGCCCAGGTCGGTGCCGCAGTGCGCTTCGGTCAGGCACATCGAGCCGGTCCATTCGCCGCTGGTCAGCTTGGGCAGGTAGAGCTGCTTTTGCGCATCGGTGCCATGCGCGTGCAGGGCTTCGTAGGCACCATGCGACAGGCCGGGGTACATGGTCCAGGCCTGGTTGGCGCTGTTGAGCATTTCGTACAGGCACTGGTTGACCACGAAGGGCAGGCCCTGGCCACCATACTCGGGATCGCAGCTCAGCGCCGCCCAGCCGCCTTCGACATACTGGGCATAGGCCTGCTTGAAGCCCTGGGGCGTGGTGACCTCATGGGTGGCGCGGTCCAGCGTGCAGCCCTCTTCGTCGCCACTGATGTTCAGCGGGAAGATCACATCGGCCGCGAACTTGCCCGCCTCTTCCAGCACGGCGTTGATGGTGTCGGCATCGACCTCGGCATGCCGCGGCATGGCCTGGAACTCCTGCGTGACGGCAAACACTTCGTGCAACAGGAACTGCATGTCACGCAAGGGCGGTTGATAGCTGGGCATGGGTGGTCTCCTCCTGTGAATGATGATGGGGTGCGCTTCAGACGCTGCGCGTGGCTGCGGGCGTGCTGCTGAAGCGCGCCAGAATATTTTCAAAACCCTGGTGGGCACGCTGCAGCGCGCCCTGCGCGCGCAGGAAGCGGGCTTCGTAGTGCAACGCCAGAATGAGCCCGTGGACTTCAAAAAGCAATTGGGCTTCGTCCGCATCTGCGCGTAAGTCCCCATGCTCCCGGCATTGCACGATGGTGCGCCGCATGGCTGCATGCCAGGTTGCCACCGAATCGGCCAGCGCATCGCGCACCGGGCCGGTACGGTCATCGAACTCCACCGCGCCACTGATGTAGATGCAGCCCGAATCGATCTCGACCGACGTGCGCTTCATCCACAGATCGAACAGCGCGCGCAGGCGCGGCAGACCACGCGCCGCCTGCATGGCCGGAAAGAACACCTCCTGCTCGAAGCGCCGGTGGTACTCGCGCACGACCGAAATCTGCAGCTCCTCGCGCGAGCCGAAGTGGGCAAAGACCCCCGACTTGCTCATGCCCGTGGCCGCGGCCAGCGCACCTATCGACAGGCCTTCGAGCCCGGCCTGAGACGCCAGGTGCAGCGCTGCATCCAGGATATGAACCTTGGTCTGCTGCCCCTTGTGCAAGCCACGCGCTTCGCTGCGTGCGGTGATGGGGTTGTCCGAAAGCATGGAAGAAGCAGGCATGGCAATGAAATAAAACGAACGTTCGTTCTATTTTGCCCGACAAATTTGTGACCTCCATGCGCCACAGGGGTAAATACCTAGAAAACAGGCCGTGGCCGCCCGCGCCAGGCTTTCATGCCGACCACCGCGGCAAGGTCAAGGCCTGCGCCCGCATCCAGGGCCGTGCTGAAATATTTTTGCCCTCACGGGGTGCGACACCATCCGGTGCACCGCCCCCGTGGGCATGAAAGGAGTGCCATGTCCCGCCATCTTTCTTCCGCTACCCTGACCCTCGCACTGTGCCTGTGCGCCAACGCCTGGGGCCAGTGGAGCGCAGATCCGCAAAACAACTCCCCTGTTGCCAACGTTCCCGGTGCCGCCCAGGTACAGCCGCAGATTGCGGCCCGCGCCAATGGCGAGTGGTGGATCAGCTGGCTGGCCCTGCATCCCCAAGGCACGCCGCCGCGCGGCTACGACGTCTATCTGCAACGTCTGGGTGCCGACGGCAAGGAGCAGTTTGCGCACCAGGGCATACAGGTGGCCAACCTGGGCGTGGGCTGGACCGAGGACTATGGCCTCGCGAACGATCCCCAGGGCAATGCCGTGCTGACCTTCCAGGACGACCGCATCAATCCGGCCCAGCGGGCCATCACCGCCACCAAGGTCGACGCCGCCGGCACGCTGCTGTGGAATGCGCTGACCGCCCACTCGGGCCATGCGCCGCATGTCGCCACCCTGCCCGACGGCCAATCCCTGGTGGGCTGGAGCGCCGACACCGAAAACACCGTGCGCCTGCGCAAACTGGATGCACTGGGGCAGCCGGTGTGGCGCACTCCGACGGGTACGCCGCTAGACTTCATCCTCGCCGAGCCGAATTTCACCTATGTGCTGGCCGACCTGCAAGCTGCGGCCGACGGCTCCGTGATCGTGTCCTTCGTGCGCAGCCGCGGTTTCTCGGGCGACAAGCACCTCTATGCCAACAAGATCTCGCCAAGCGGTCAGCTGCTCTGGGGGCCGGCCCATGTCAAGGTGTTCGAGGCCGGCTCGCTGCAGCAGGGCAACTTTCCGCGCTTCGTGGCCGATGGCAGCGGCGGCGCGGTATTTGCCTGGTACAGCGTGGCGCCGCAACTGCAGGTGTTTGCCCAGCATGTCACTGCCAACGGCCAACTCGCCTTTGCCCCGAATGGCGTGCCGGTGTCGGCTAACCTGCAGCAGGCACGCGTGTCTCCCACCGTCGCCTACCAGCCGGCGACAGGCGAAACCACGCTGTTCTGGACCGAGCTGGACAATGCCCTGGCGCAGAACCGGCGCGGCCTGTATGCGCAGAAGCTCGATGCGCGCGGTGCGCGCCAATGGGGTGAAAACGGCCGCGAGCTGGCGCCGCTGGGGCTGCAGAGCATCACCGACCTGCGCAGCCAGACGGTGGCCGATGGCACACTGGCCTTCTGGGTGCAGACACCCCATGGACAGCCGGGCACCATACAGGGCATCAAGCTCGACGCGGCAGGCGCGCCGCTGTGCCCGCAGTTCGCGGTGTCGAGCCGCGCCGCGGCCAAGTCACGCCTGGTTTCGGCGTCCGCAGCGTCGGGCCAGACCCTGCTCGCATGGGAAGAGCAAGGCGCAAGCCAAGGCTCGGATATCTACCTGCAGAGCGTGCGCTCCGACTGCAAGCTGGGCGGGCAATGACCCAAGGCTCAGAGCATGAGCGCCAAGCTCTGCTCGAGATGCTCGGTCGGCAGGCGGCGGAAACCGGAACGTGAGAAGCGCTGCAAGCGGCCGAGCGCAAACGAGGTCAGCACGCTGGCTGCCACCTGCGCATCGACCGTGGGCTTGGCCGAGCCACGTGCATCGGCCACCGGGCGCAGGCATTGGCGCAGCGTGGATTCAATGCGGTCGAAGAACTGGTTCATGCGCTGCTGCAGACGTTCGTGCTCGAACACCAGCGCATCGCCGACCATGACGCGCGCCATGCCCGGATTGCGCTCGCCGAACTGCAGCACGAGCGCGATGACGCGCGCCGCCTGGCGGGCACCGTCGAGGCTGGGCTGGTCGGGATCCGCCACGTCGCGGCCGACGATCTGCTGCACCAGCGTGAACACCGACTGCTCGATGAAATCGATCAGGCCTTCGAACATCTGCGCCTTGCTGGCGAAATGCCGGTACAGCGCGGCCTCGCTCACCTGCAGATGCGAGGCGAGAGAAGCAGTGGTGATGCGCTCCGATCCAGGCTTTTCCAGCATGGCCGCAAGCGCCTGCAGGATCTGCTCGCGCCGCTCGCCCGGCTTGGGACGTTTGCGCGGCGCGGGCGTCGCGGTTGCGGCGGAAGCATCGCTGTCGCCAACGCTGGCAGCAGGCACGAAAGAGGGGGACAGGACTTCAGACTCAGACATAGGCGATCAGAATTTTGTAAATTATTCTCTCACAGCCATGCAGCCTCATGTCCTACTGTTGTCAACGTGAATGTTATTGGCAATTTGCGCTTGCAAAGTTCGCGATGTCTGCTGCACAACAGCTTACGGCACGCTACGGGGCTCAGGCGGGAACACCAGCAGCACGCGCAATCCGGCGCCATCGGCGCCTTCGCCCAGCACCAGCCGGCTCTGGTGCAGCTGGGCGATTTCGTCGGCAATGGCCAGGCCCAGGCCCGAGCCTTCGCCCGATGCGCCGGGCAGGCGGTAAAAGCGCTGCACGATGCGCTCGCGCTCGGCGGCGGGCACGCCCGGGCCGTCGTCCTCGATCTCCAGGAAAGCGCTGTTGCCGCGCACGCCCGAGCGCAGCGTCACGCGGCCACCGTCGGGGTTGTACTTGATCGCGTTGTCAACCAGGTTGCTCAGCAGTTCGCGCAGCAGCCAGGCGTGGCCCCAGACGCTGGCCGGCGCAACTTCCAGGCCGAAGTCGATGTTCTTTGCCGTGGCCTGTTCGAAAAACGCTTCGAGCAGGCTTTCACACAGGTCCTTGAGATCCACGCGCTGCAGCGGCTGGGATTGGGAGTGGCGCGCATCAGCACGCGACAGGGCCAGCAGCTGGCGCGCCAGCTGCGAAGTGCGACGGGTCGCATCGCGCAGCTGGTGGATCTGCGTGGCGCTGAGCACCAGCGTGCGCTCGCGTGGACTGTCCGGCAAGGGTGCGCCGGGCGCCGGCGAGGATTGCACCATCAGCGCCCAGGCCTCGACCTGTGCCTGCAGCGCCGCCAGCGGCGTGCGCAGCTGGTGCGCGGCATCGGCCACGAAGCGCCGCTGCTCCTGGGCCTGGGCATCGACCAGCGCAAACAGCCGGTTGAGCGAGCGCACCAGCGGCCGTACCTCGTCGGGCGAAGCGCCCTCGTCGATCTGGTGCAGGTCGCGTGGCGAGCGGCGCTCGACGGCGTCGGCCAGCGCCACCAACGGCTCGAACGCGCGCCGCACCGACCAGTAGATGGCCAGGCCCGCCGCAGCAATCAGCAGCACGTTGGGCAGCAGCACGCGCACCAGCAGCTGCTGCGCCCATTGCTGGCGCGCATCGGAGCCGTCGGCCAGGGCCAGCACCAGCTCGCCCGCGCCCGCGGTCTCGCTGCGCAGCACGGCCACGCGGTAGGTGATGCCGGCAAACTCCTGGCTGTGGAATTCCGTGACGCGCGTGCTCGGCACCTCCACGCGTATCCAGGTGTCGCCCGCGAGCACCCGGCCTTTGAGATCGGCAATGGCGTAGCCGGCCTCGTTCTGGCGCTGGCGCAGGAATTCCTCTATGGTCGGCGGCAGCATGACCAGCGGCGGGCCTTGCGCCGCCATGGGCTCGGCCAGCACGGCATCGGCCAGCGCCGGCAACAGCCGCATCAAGCGCAGGTCGTGCTGGCCGGCTGCGGCTTCGGCCGAGCGATAGGCAAACCACGAGCCCATCAGCGCCAGCACGCTCAGCGGCAGCACCAGCAGCAGCAGCAGCCGAAAGCGCAGATTGGAGGTCATGGCGCGGGGCGCCGCAGCGTCATGGGGCCGCGGCCACCAGTTCCAGCCGGTAGCCGAAACCGCGAATGGAGCGCAGCGCCACGCCATGGGGCTCGATCTTGCCGCGCAGGCGCGAGGCATAGACTTCCACGGCGTTTGGCGTGATTTCCTTGTCCCATCCGGTCAGGGCCTGCAGCAGCTTGTCCTTGCTGGCCGGCTTGGGCGCGTGGATCAGCAGGTATTCGAGCACCGTCCACTCGCGCGGACCCAGGTCTATGGCCTGCAGATGCCAGCCTTCGGCGGAGTCATCGGCCACGCGCGCGCCTACGCTGCGCGCCGCGGTGTCGAGCTCCAGCGGACCAAAGCTCAGCACCGCCGTGGTAGCGGCCTGAGAGCGGCGCGCGAGCGCACGCAACCGTGCCAGCAGTTCGGGCAGCTCGAAGGGCTTGACCATGTAATCGTCGGCGCCCATGTCCAGCCCCTGCACCCGGTCCAGCAGCGCATCGCGTGCGGTCAGGATCAGAATCGGCATGGCCGCGCTGTCCATGCTGCTGCGGCGCAGGCGCTGGGTCAGCTCCAGGCCGCTGAGGCCCGGCAGGCCGATGTCGATCACCGCCAGGTCAAACGACTCCTCGGCCAGCACCTCGAGCGCACGCTCGGCGCTGCCCACCCAGTCGACCGCATAGCCGGCGTCGCTCAGACCCAGCTTGATGCCGCTGGCCACCATCACATCGTCTTCCACCAGCAGCAAGCGCATGGTCGGGACCGCCGCTCAGTGGCTGCGGATCATCGTGCCGTAGGCCTGCTCGGTGAGGATTTCCAGCAGCATGGCGTGCGGCACGCGGCCGTCGATGATGTGCACGGCGTTGACGCCGGCCTTGGCCGCGTCCAGCGCGCCGGCGATCTTGGGCAGCATGCCGCCCGAGATCGTGCCGTCGGCAAACAGCGCATCGATTTCACGCGCCGTGAGATCGGTCAGCAGATTGCCGGCCTTGTCGAGCACGCCGGGCGTGTTCGTCAGCAGCATCAGCTTTTCGGCCTGCAGCACCGTCGCCAGCTTGCTCGCGACCACGTCGGCATTGATGTTGTAGCTCTCGTTGTCCTCGCCAAAACCAATCGGGCTGATCACCGGAATGAACGCGTCGTCCTGCAGTGCCTTCACCACGCTGGGGTCGATGGCGACGATGTCGCCGACCTGGCCCAGGTCATGCTCGATGCTAGGGTCCTTGCTGTCGGGGAGCTTGAGCTTCTGCGCGCGGATCAGCCCGCCGTCGCGTCCCGTCAGCCCCACGGCCTTGCCACCGGCCTGGTTGATCAGGCCGACGATATCCTGCTGCACCTCGCCGGCCAGCACCCATTCGACCACTTCCATGGTTTCGGCGTCGGTGACGCGCATGCCCTGGATGAACTCGCCCTTCTTGCCCAGACGGTTGAGCGCCGTCTCAATCTGCGGGCCGCCGCCATGCACCACCACCGGATTGATCCCCACCAGCTTGAGCAGCACCACATCCTCGGCAAAGTCGGCCTGCAGGGCCGGATCGGTCATGGCGTTGCCGCCATACTTGATCACCATGGTCTTGCCATGGAACTTGCGGATATAGGGCAGCGCCTGGGCGAGGATTTCAGCTTTGTCGCGTGGGGCAATGGAGAGGATATCGTTCATGGTGCAGGCAAGGAGGAAGTAATCAACAACAAGCGAGGAATTGTGCCGCAACTACAGTGCCGCAGTACGCTTGGTGGGTGCGTCGGCTCACTTCTGCAGCCAGCCGGGCACCTTGAACCGAACGATGGCCAGATAGGCGCAAACATAGCCGATCATAAACAGACCGCAAAAGGCGATCAGCACGGGTGTATTGCGCCAGAACAGAACGGCGGGCAGCACCGTGAGCAACGTGAAGGCCCAAAGGTAAGGCGAGGTGCGGTTGTTGCGCATCAGCATTTGCCGCGACTCGTCGTCATGGAACACGCCCCACACTATGCGCCGATAAACCAGTTGATGGAAATGCAGCGCATCCGCCATGCCCGGAGAATCCCCGCGCGCGAGCTTGCGGTAGATCGAGAACACCGTCTCCCAGACCGGATAGATCAGCAGCAGCATGGGGAACCAGGGCGAGACCATTGCATGGCGCTGCACCAGCAGAATGCTGGAGAACGCGATCACCACGCCCCAGATGTAGGCCCCGCCGTCGCCCGCAAACAGCATGCCGCGCGGATAGTTCCAGACCAGAAACCCCGCCGTGGCCGCGGCCGTGCTGAGCAGCACCGCGGCCAGCGCGCGGTCACCGACCTGCAGCGCCACATGGGCCAGCGCCAGGCAGACAATGATGGCTACCATGCCGGCCAGCCCGTTGTAGCCGTCAATGATGTTGAACGCATGCGGCAGGCCGGCAATTGCCAGCACCGCAATCGCCATGCCTATCCACGGCGCCCAGGCCAGCAGGCTGTCGACGCCCGGCAGACCCAGGCGCGGCACGCCCAGCCCGAGAAGCCAGATGCCCAGCACGCCCGTCAAGCCCGTGAGCAGCAGCCGATAGCGCACCGACAGCCGCTGCGTCAGGTCCTCGGCCAGGCCGCCAAGCACCGCGGGCAGCAGGCACACCATGAACCAGCCCACCCAGGGCTGCATGCGCAACGTGGAGGTGTCGCCCAAAAAGATCGACGACACCATGCCTGCGCTCCAGCTCAGCAGCAGCGCGATCAGTATCGCCAGCCCTCCAATGCGCGGCACATTGCCGCGGTGAAAGCGCTGTGGCATGTCTTCGGCGTAAACCACGCGCAGACGACGTGACCAACGCACGATCATGGCCCCGCAGAACGTGGCCGTCAAAAAAGCAAGAATGCATAACCAGACCATTGGATTCCCAATTCCCTAGGGTGCGCGACGAAGCGACCCAAAGCACGCCTGCCAAAAAACGCCTGAACACCACAGCCGCAGGAGGCTGGTGATGTGCCATGCAAGATGGCGCCATTGGTGCCCGCTTGCGCGCATTCCCTGGTGCTCGATGCGCGCGCTGCTGCGCTGCAACCGATAGCCCAGAAGTCGCACACGCAGACATAGATCCACATCCTCGCAATACATGAAATACGCGCTATCGAAGCCACCCATTTCGCGCCAGACCTGCAGCGGCAGCACAAGGCAGGCGCCATTAACCCAGTCCACACGCGTCTCGCGGCGCTTGAGCGCTCTTCTGCGCCACAGCGCCAGGGGTGTGGGCGTCTCGCGCTCACTGTCCTGCACGCAGCCGTTGGCATCAAGCTGCACCGGATAGGCACAACCGGTGCCGGGCGTCTGAACCGTCAGCGCGAGCTCGGCAAACGGATCGCTACCCGGCAGAAGCACCACATCGGGGTTGAGTACACACACCAGCGGTTCGGTGGCATCCGCGAGCGCGCGGTTGTGGTTTTCGCTAAAACCCAACGGGGTGGTATTCGACACGATGTCCAGCTGGAAAGGCCAATGCCGCGCGACAGGCAGAAACTCGGGTTCCGGCACATTCAAGGTCAACACGACCCGGGCCACGCTGGACGCGCACTGCGCCGCCATCTGCTCCAGCAGCGAAAGCACGGTGGGCCCATGGCGATGGCTGACGATCGATACAACCACCGGCCAAGTTTCGCCCTGCGACCGCTGAATCCTTGGCTCAACCACATTTGCTCCCTTCACTGTGGCAAATCCAGTGACTGCCGACATCAATGTCCTCGCTCAAACATATCGGCCAGATTCTGCAGATCGCTCTGCGCCTGCTCGATCAGAGAGGTGTACTGAGTATTTTGGATACCCCACAGCGAGGAATGCATTTCCTCCTCATGACCCACTAGAAACGGTAGCACCACGACCACCCGCAAAGCCGTGTTGGCATTCAGATAGGAGTCGATGGTGTTGATCTCCGGATCGGTGTTGCTCTCGTCCCATTGGGCCATGACCGTCAAGGCCGCGGGCTTGTAGATGTTCTGTACCATGCTCATCATCCGGTCAACGGTAACGAACTTCAGTCCCTGGAACTCATGCACCGCCAGGACGCGGGTCTTTGCATGGACGCGTGCAACCAGGCCAGAGAACACGTCCCACTGCGCCTCGTTTTCCGCGAGCCACTGGTCCACGACGGCGCGCCGCTGTTCGTAATCTGGATACAGGCAGACATCGTCCTCCATGACTTCCAGCCGGGGCACACCTGACGCCAGTGCCTTTTGCGCTAAGTATTGGTAGCTCAATGCACAGCCGATCCAGCCGGGACTAAAGCGTACGCCATCGAAGAGCTGGGCCTCGGGCAGGCGCGGTTGCGTGCGTTGCACGTAGGCTTCGCGCCGCTTGGAGGTTTCGGGCATGCCGAGCACGAATTTATCGCCGGCCAGCGTCTGCGCTGCATTCAATTGACGCCATTGCGTCGTGGTCAGCAACCGCAACGCATGCAGCGCGCGATAAAGCGAGAACTCAAATCGCGCCTGGCTTTGCTGCAGCACCGGAGCAATGGCTTCACGGCTGTCGAGCGCCCCACTCTTTTGCGCGGACAGGCACACCCGCACCGCTTCGACCATGGCCTGCGCATCGCCAATCGGCGTGAAAGTCACCGCGCTGGATTCGTGCAGCACGGCATGCTCGTGCATGTCAGAACTCTCCTCGGAGACCACAACCGTGCCCAGTGACAGACACTCGTAAATACGAGTGGTCTCAAGCAAAGCGCCTTCGTAATAATGGATATTCACCACCACGCGCGCGCTGCGTACCGCAGCCTGCAAGGCGGCACCAAACAGGTTGCCTTCGATACGCACATCGAAGTTCTCCTGCAACGCACGCAGCATTTCCTGGCGCCGCGGAGCATTGACGTCACCATAGAACAACACATCGGACTGGGTGACCGCCACTGCCGGCGTTTCGTGCCCCGCCGCCTCGAGGAACTCGGCGTAATTGCGGACGCCGCCAATAGGCACTAGATAAGTATGTGGATACGCAATGCCTTTGTCTTCCATGAAGCGCAGGTTGGTCTCTGCGTAGTCGAACACCGCGAACGACTGCTCCAGCTGCGACAGGTACTCCGCGGTAAACCAGCGTGAACTCACGCTCTGCTCAAGCTGGAAGGCAATACGTTTCTCGCCCGACGGCAACTGTTTGAACATCTGCGGACAAACCACGATGTACCAGTCGAGAACAAACCCCTCAGGCGGCACACTTTCCATGACCGTGACGTTAATGCCTGCTTTCTGCAGCGCATGGGCCAGCGCATGCGCGATGAACAAAGTGTGGGCTGTTGCAAGAATGCCCACATCCGATCCCAGCGCGCCCTTAAGTTTCAGCCGCTTTTCCCGTGCGCTGGCGCGCTGCAACTCGACCACCCGGCTTTTCAACGCACCCCATTCGCCACGCAGAATGTAGCGTCCCGCATTGCGCGCACGGCGTGCCAGCGACACCAGACGGCGGCCACCAAGGCCGCGCGCGAAATCAGTCGCAGCGCGCAGCACCGCTGTGGATTTCCAGCTTCTGGAGGCATAGACCGCCTGCAACTCCTGCTCGGCATCGACGCGCGCATCGATCAGCAACAATTTGTCTCGCTCGACCGCCAGCAGATCCTGCTCGGCTTTGCGTCGTGCGCTATCTGACAACACCTTCTTCTGTTCAATTGCGGCCATATCCGCATCAAGCTTGCGACCATATTCTTGGCTCCGCTGCACGGCTTGCTGCAGGTCGTCGATACGACGCTGCGCATCCACGAGTTGCATATCTTTCGCCATTCCCTCGGCGCGCATCTGCATACGCGCGCCCAGCGCGCTGAAGAAAAGGCCCGCATCGCCTTGGGTGTTGTGCGGTTGTCCCTGACAGATGGCCAGCAGTTCGGCCGGCTGATCCAGGCCGACCAGCAGCACACCCATGCCGTTGCTGTGTGGGAAGTGCAGGCTGGGATAGTCGGGACTCAAGTCGGCCCAGAGTCTATGCATGCCGGATTCACGCTGATAGACATTGGTGCCAAAAAGCAAAATCACGCCTTGGCGAGAGAGCTTGGGGAGCCAGCTGTCATAAAGATCTCTTGCGCGTTCGTAAGAATGCTCGCCGTCGACATGCAGCAGATCGATTGTTCCATCTTCGAAATATTCCAGGGCCTCCTCGAACTTCATCCGCAGCAGTGTGGAAAAGCCGCAATAGTGGCGATCATGCAAGGTCTGCAAGGCGTCGCGGGCATCGTTGACGATACCTTTCTCGCAGCCATCGACCGACCAGGCTTTGGTACCGGTCGCGTTTTCGCCAATTGCTTGGCAGAACGCCAGGTATGCAATGCCTGTTGACGTACCTAACTCGAGAAATACCTTAGGGCGTTGAACTGCGACGAGCCACGAGCCAAACGGAATATGGCCCGCCGACGGCGCCGGGGGCTGAAGAAAATACGGCTCCATGAAAGATGCCGGATTGAACACTACAGAACCCAGTGCCCCTGTTGCAGATTTTTCTTCAGTATTTTTCATCCGGGTCTCGATCTTTTCGTTATTTGTATGGTTCGCAGGGAGCAGATCCTGCGCATCAGACAGCAGTTGCTGGCCTTGGATCAGCGCGTCGAGTTGGCGAACCAATGGCACCGCTGCTTCATCTTCAGGGTCTTCCGTCATGCCATTGGAATGTATAAACCACGGAGCGACCAGGCTAAGTAGATGCAACGGTGAGCGCCAACCCGGCATTCTCTGGCGCAGCATGCGACATGCACTCACCACCTGCGCATACTCTGCGCTTTCAATGGACTGCAGTAGCAGCGAATGGATCCTGCGTTCAAGAGGATCCATTTCATCGATGTTCCAGATATGCTCCGGCATGGCCCAAGAAGCAGGGCGAAAATCCGCTCCCAGGGGGGGATCTATTAGCGCCAGCGGCTGGGAAGGATAGGCCAACGAACGAAAATAATGCAGTCGCATGTTCACCGGCATACAACCTAGATAAACCAGCGGTCGGCTAGGAATGGGCGGCCGGTAGGGCATGTTGCGGATTTTTTGGTACTGAGCACACCATAGCTCCCAGTCCTCCACGGCTTTTTCCATCGAAGCATTGGTCGATGTGCCGCCGTGCACTTGGTGAAATGTCGCTTCGCCCCATAGCAGTACGGTCTGCATTTCAGGGTGCTCGAGAGCACGCTTGCACATATCAAGGTTCACCAAACCACCTCCGGGCAGATCGAACCTCTCATCAAATCCGGAAAACTGCTCCCAACAGGCACGGCGCATGAAGATCGCATTGAATTCAGTGACTGGCGAATACCAGCCATCCGTGGAAGATTCGTCCATGGCGGCTATGTCAAACAGCCGGTAACCGTCGCCACGCCAATCCACACTTTCCAGCAACTGGTCTTCAACTTCCTGATTATACCCGCAGCGTATGGACTGACGCTGGTAATCAAACCCCAAGTACCAACCCAGCGCGCCGACCACGCCATTTTCATAGAGTCCGCAACCGCGCAAAGCGTGATGTAGAAGGCCGGGACTGGCCATCCGCGCGCCATCGATCATTACACCAATCACTTCGCCACGCGCAGCGTCAATACCGATATTTATGGCCGACGCAGGGGATGAACAAGCATTATCGATACGAATCAGGCGAAAGCTGCCACTGGCTTCACCCCAATTTTTCCATATACTCTCTTGAATCGGCTGCAACGATCCGTTGTCTACCACGATAATTTCAAACTCTTCTGCAGAAATATCTCTTTGATAGACAGAGGACAGCGTGTAAAGTGTTCGCGGCAACTCACGCTCAATATTATAAGCAACGACTACCACAGACAACTTTGGCTGAATCGATTTGGCCTCAGAATTCATAATAATATCATTGCTCATAAAATACGCCCCGCACTTTTCTGCTGAAACATCAAACAGCATCACCGACTTCGCGACACCAGTCCACGCTTATGACACCGAATGAAAATCAATACGCGATTGATGCAATGACACTGGCATCGCCCCAAGTTCGCAGGAACATTATTTTTAAATAAACCCAAGCAACTTCAAAGAATTCAAAGTCAATTCATTGAGTCCTTTTGACTGCCAAAGCATTCTGCGGCGACTCCAGACAAGCAAACTTACATCAGCCGACCTCATCACGGGATATCTCATCAACGCGGCCGTGCTGCACACGGAAAAATCGATTGCAGTAACCTTTTACGAGTTCATTATTATGCGATGCAAAGACAAATATCCCCACGGATGCAATAAGATCCTCCATGCGCTTCTTTGCCTTCTCCTGAAAATCGGCATCGCCCGTGCCAAATATTTCATCAACAAGCAAAATATCCGGACGGGTCGAAGTGGTCACTGCAAACATCAACCTGGTTGCCATCCCTGAAGAATAAGTGCGCACAGGCAAATTCAAAAAGTCGCCCAGTTGCGTGAACTCCTCAATATCACTTATCCGGTCTTTTATCTCTTGCATACTGACGCCCATCAATATGCTCATGCGAATGATATTCTCATAGCCGGAAAGCTCCATATCCATTCCAGCGCCCATTTCAAGCACCGTAGCGACCCGGCCTTCTCGTATTATTTCACCTGCATTAGGCGCGTAAACTCCGGCCATGGTACGCAGCATCGTACTTTTGCCAGCACCATTATGCCCAATGAGGGCAACCGCATCACCCTCACTGAGAGAAAACGATACATCTTTAAGTGCCGTGACAATGCTGACATGACCAGCCTCGCTTTCTATACGCCCACCGGTTCCTATCCTGACAAGTTGGTTTCGCAAAGACATACCGCGACTGTTGTAAATCGGGTACTGCACCGTCACATTTTTAAATTCCAGCCTTGTCATACTCAAATCCAAAATGCAACGCGACTGTGCTTCTTGTTAAACAGCCAGATCGCAAAAATCCATCCAAAAACCAGCATCGATAAAATCACCTGGTAAACAAAAACCGGGGGCACACTTCCTAACAATGGCGCGCGGATCACCTCGATGAAATAGGAAAGGGGGTTGGCCCATATCACATTTTCACTGAATGGAAGATAATTCGGCCGGTAAAATACCGGACTGACAAACATCAACAAGGGCATCACATTTGCCACCATAAATTCGAAATCTCTGAATCGCGCACCCAGCAAACCAACTACCAAGCAAATCCACAGCAAATTCAAGGAAACAAGTATAAATCCTGGGATGAACAGCAATGTATTGAAGTTCATAGGGACGCTCAGGAACAAAGCCAAAACGAAGAAAATGGGAATGTTGTGCCCGAAGTTGATCACATGCTTAAAAATCAACTGCATGGGATGAATCGACAATGGCAGATTCATATTCCGAATAATGGAGGCCTGCCGCCCAAACAGACTGCAAGAATCGGTCAACACGCCCGAAATCAGCTGCCATATGATCAACCCGGCAGTAAGCGAAGGTACAAAGGTCTTGGGATCGACTTTCAAAAGCTCGCTCCACAGGACACCAAGTCCTGCCGATCCAATGGCCGTACCCAGAGTGATCCACAGCGGGCCCAGGACACTGCGTTTGTAGCGTGCCCGCATATCGCTGAGCGCCATGAAACGCACAATTGACCAGTTTCCCATCGCCCGGCGCAGATCTTCCAGGGCTGGGTATCGCGACTCACTCGCCATAAAAAACCTCTGCATCTGTCAGATAGCTTGCAATCAAGTCTTTTTCAGACAACTTTGGAGTATTTTCTTCTGGCCATGCAATGGCCAAATCGGGATCATCCCAGCGAATCGAGCGCTCAAACTCCGGCGCATAATAAGCAGTGGTTTTATACAAAAACTGTGCGGTATTGCTGGTCACAACAAAGCCATGCGCAAACCCTGGCGGCACCCATAGCTGGTGATGATTTTCGGCGCTCAGATGGGCACCTACCCATTGTCCGAAGGTCGGCGAGCTTTTGCGGATATCGACGGCGACATCAAAAACAGCGCCCTCTACGACCCGCACCAGCTTTCCTTGTGCATGTGGCGGCAACTGGTAGTGCAAGCCGCGCAGCACGCCCTTGGAACTGCGGCTGTGGTTGTCCTGCACGAAGTCATAATGCTGGCCAACGGCGGCGTCGAAGTGCTTCTGGCTGAAGCTCTCGAAGAAAAAGCCGCGCTCGTCGCCAAACACCTTGGGCTCGAACAGGATGACCTCGGGGATGGCCAGCGCAGTTGCCTTCATGCGTTCACCTTCTCTTTCAGCAACCGCAACAGGTACTGTCCATAGCCGTTCTTGGCCATGGCCTGGCCCAGGCTTTGCAGCTGGTCAGCATCGATCCAGCCCTGGCGGTATGCCAGCTCTTCGGGGCAGGCGACCTTCAAGCCCTGGCGGTTTTCCAGCGTAGCGATGAACTGGCCGGCCTCAAGCAGGCTTTCATGTGTGCCGGTGTCGAGCCAGGCATAGCCGCGGCCCATGATTTCCACCTGCAACTGGCCCTGCTCGAGATACATGCGGTTCAGATCGGTGATTTCGAGTTCACCGCGCGGCGAGGGCTGGAGGCGCTTGGCCATCTCCACCACCTGGCCGTCGTAGAAGTACAGGCCCGTGACCGCATAGTTGCTCTTGGGCACGGCGGGCTTTTCCTCGAGCGACAGCACCTTGCCGGATACATCGAAGTCGGCCACGCCATAACGCTCGGGATCGTGCACATGGTAGGCAAAGACGCTGGCGCCCGCTTCGCGTCCCTGGGCCCGGGCCAGCAGATGCTGGAAGTCGTGCCCATAGAAAATGTTGTCGCCAAGCACCAGCGCGCTGGGCGCGCCGTTCAGGAACTGCTCGCCAATGATGAACGCCTGAGCCAATCCGTCCGGGCTGGGCTGCACCGCGTATTCCAGACGCAGTCCCCATTGGCTGCCATCGCCCAGCAATTGCTCGAATCGCGGCGTGTCCTGGGGCGTGCTGATGATCAGGATTTCGCGGATGCCGGCAAGCATCAGCGTACTCAGCGGGTAATAGATCATCGGCTTGTCGTAGACCGGCAGCAACTGCTTGCTGATGGCCAAGGTTGCCGGGTGCAGGCGCGTGCCCGAGCCGCCGGCCAGGATGATGCCTTTGCGTTGTGTCATGGTGTTCTTATAAAGTTTCGTGGAGCATGCGGACCACGCCCTGGCGCCAGTCCGGCAGGTGCAGGCCGAAGCGGGCCTGCAGCCTTGAAGTGTCCAGGCGCGAGTTCCGTGGCCGCTCGGCCGGGGTCGGAAAGGCGCTGGTCGGCACGGGGGCGATCTCGCTGACGCGCAGCGCCAGTTCCGGGCGCAGTGCGCGCGCCGTCTCGATCACGAACTGGGCATAGGCATGCCAGCAGGTTTCGCCCGAAGCCACGAGGTGGTACAGGCCCAGATCCTGCGGCGAATGGGCCACATGCCGGATGGCATGCGCAGTCACATCTGCAATCAGGTCGGCGCCGGTGGGCGCACCCCATTGGTCGTTGATGACCGTGAGGCGTTCGCGCTCCTGCGCCAGGCGCAGCATGGTCTTGGCGAAATTGCCGCCACGCGCCGCGTAGACCCAGCTGGTGCGAAAAATCAGATGGCGGCAACCGGATTCGATGATGGCGCGCTCGCCTTCGAGCTTGGTGCGGCCATAGACCGACAGCGGCGCCGTCTCGGCATCCTCGGCGCGGGCCGCGCTGCCACTGCCGTCAAACACATAGTCGGTGCTGTAGTGCACCAGCAGCGCACCCAGCTCGCGGGCTTCACGCGCCAGCAGCGCCGGCGTGGCAGCGTTGAGCCGGCGCGCCAGGTCCGGTTCGGCCTCGGCCTTGTCCACAGCGGTGTGCGCGGCCGCATTGACGATCACATCTGGGCGCAGGGCGCGCACGCTGCGCGCCACGCTCTCGGGGTCGCTGAAATCGGCGGCATGCACACCTTGACGGCCCAGCGGCAGGACTTCACCCAGCACCGCCAGGCTGCGCTGCAGCTCCCAGCCGACCTGGCCCGTGGGGCCCAGAAGAACGATCTTCATGCGCTGGCGTATTGGGTCTGCACCCAATCCCGGTAGGCACCGCTTTGCACCTGGGCCACCCACTCGGGGTTCTCCAGATACCACTGCACGGTCTTGCGGATGCCCGACTCGAAGGTTTCCGCGGGCTTCCAGCCCAGTTCGCGCTCGAGCTTGCGGGCATCGATGGCATAGCGGCGGTCGTGGCCGGGACGGTCCTTCACATAGGTGATCTGACCGGAGTAGCTCTGGCCGTCGGCGCGCGGGCGCAGTTCGTCCAGCAGCGCGCAGACGGTGTTGACGATCTCCACGTTGGGCTTTTCGTTCCAGCCGCCGACGTTGTAGGTCTCGCCCAGGCGGCCGGCCTCCAGCACGCGGCGAATGGCGCTGCAGTGGTCCTTGACGAAAAGCCAGTCGCGCACCTGCATGCCGTCGCCATAGATGGGCAGCGGCTTGCCGGCCAGCGCGTTGACGATCATCAGCGGAATGAGCTTTTCCGGGAAGTGCAGCGGACCGTAGTTGTTGCTGCAGTTGGTGGTCAGCACCGGCAGCCCATAGGTGTGATGCCAGGCGCGCACCAGATGATCGCTGGCGGCCTTGCTCGCGGAATACGGGCTGTTGGGTTCGTACAGATGCTCTTCGGTGAAGGCCGGAGCCTTGGCATCGAGCGAACCGTAGACCTCGTCGGTGGAGACATGCAGGAAGCGGAAGTCCTGCTTCTCGTCGGCCGGCAGTTCATTCCAGTAGGCACGCACCGCTTCGAGCAGGCGGAAGCTGCCGACGATATTCGTCTGAATGAAGTCTTCGGGGCCGTGGATGGAGCGATCGACGTGGCTTTCCGCCGCGAAATTCAGCACGGCACGCGGCCGGTGCTGCTGCAGCAAGCGGGACAACAGAGCGCTGTCGCCGATATCGCCTTGCACAAAAATGTGGCGCGCGTCGCCTTCCAGGCTGGACAGATTATGCAAATTGCCGGCGTAGGTCAGCTTGTCGAGATTGACAACCGGCTCGTCATGGGTGGCCAGCCAGTCGATTACAAAATTGGCACCAATAAAGCCTGCGCCGCCTGTGACAAGAATCATGGAGAAATTTAGTTAGATGCCTTTCGGCGAAGCCCGAAATTATCGCATCCCCTTCTGTTCCAGAAAACAGTAGTGGTCACGGACGGTAATGTGTGCAGCGCAATGAATCCCACGTGCTGCGCATGATTGGGCACCGATCATTGACTCCACATACAAATAATGTATGCAAAAGAGGGTGCGCAAGTACATTAAATTACATTTTCGCGCGACCGCCGCATACGCGAAATCACAGAAACCCCCGAGTCGCATATCTGAACCAGGATAGACACGGGTTTTCAAGTTCTCCAGCGCTGCGCCGCAATCACCAGCAGTCCGTCAAAGATCAGGTTGTCGATCAGCTCGAACGGACGCGACATGCTGGGCGCCATTTTCCAGCCTGCGCCACCGGCCATGATGCAGGCCGGCGCCTCGCCCGAGCGCGCGCACAGATGCTGATAGATACGTTCCACCGCCCCGGCAATGGCATAGGTGCCGCCACTGGTCAACGCGTCGCTGGTGTTGGTAGGAAACAACGTGACCTCGCCTGTGGGCACATGCAGACCGGCCGTGCCGGTCTCCAGCGCGCGCAGCATGATGCCGTGGCCGGGCAAAATCAGACCACCGAGAAAATGTCCATCTGCGTCCAGTGCATCGACGGTCACCGCGGTACCCACCATCACCACCACCAGCGGGCGGGGCACGCCCTGGCGCAGCACCTGGTGGCGCGCACCTATCATGGCCACCCAGCGGTCGGCACCCAGGCGCGTCGGATGGTCGTAGCCATTGGTGACCCCGGCTTCCGCCACCGAGGGCACAACCCACTGGGGCACAACGTCCCAATGCGCCATCTGCTCGATCTGCTGCTGCACGCGGCGCATCACGGCGTCACCCGCCACCACGCAGCCCAGCATGCGATCAGGCGCGGGCAGGCCCGCCCAACCGGTTTCAGACAGTTGATCGATATGCTCGAGAAATTCGGCGCCATGCGCCAGCAGGGTGGCGCCAGGATGCGCCGCGTCGTACAGCGCCCACTTGAGACGGGTGTTGCCTACGTCGATGGCCAGAAATGTCATCCGCGGATTATCCGGAGTTTTGCGCTGGCTGGGGGGTTCGTGTCAAACAGCGCTGCATATCGCGGCCGGATACATGGCCACGGACAGGCTGTTATCCGACGCCTGAGCGCTGGATCGCGGGCTAGAGTGAAGGCTCTTTGCTTTTCACAGGAGTCATCCCATGGGTCTTTTCAATTTCATCAAGGAAGCTGGCGAGAAGCTGTTTGGCGGCAAGGATGTCCAGGCTGCACCCACTGCGGCCCCCACGCCGGGCGCATCGCCCGAAGATCTGAACATCAAGGCGGCCAGTGCCATCGAAGCCTATATCGCCACCCAGAAGCTGGGTGTCAGCAACGTCAAGGTGACGTTCGATGGCGCGCAAGGCAAGGTCACGGTCACGGGCGAAGCCCCGACCCAGGCCGCCAAGGAAAAGGTTACGCTGTGCGCCGGCAATGTCGCCAGCGTGACATCGGTGGACAATCAATTGACTGTCACCAACCCCGAGCCCGAAGCCCAGTTCCACGATGTGGTGCGCGGTGACACGCTGTCGGCAATTGCCAAGAAGTACTACGGCGATGCCAACAAGTACCCGGCGATCTTCGAGGCCAACAAGCCGATGTTGACCCACCCCGACAAAATTTACCCCGGCCAGAAGCTGCGCATTCCGGCGCAATAAGCTCTGGCATGCCGCGCTGCTAAACGAGTGGAGCGGTTGTTTTGCCGCCGGGCCGCCCCAAGGCAAAACAGCCCCCCTGGGGGGCAGCGGCTACGCGCAGCGAGCAAGCGTGGGGGCTCGTTACTGGCGCCAGGGCAGTCCTGCCAGACGCCAGCCGCCGACGCGCCCGCGCTGGCCGTTCTCATCGGCATCGCCTTCAAAGCCTTCGAGGATGTTGTAGGCCTCAAGCCCCAGGGCTGCGGCGCGCTGCGCCGCGGCCACCGAGCGCACGCCGCTGCGGCACAGCAGCACCACCTTCTGGCCTGCGGGCACGGCGGCGCGCAGTTGGGCATCGAAATCGGCATTGGCCGCCATGCCCGGCCATTGCTTCCAGGCCACGGCCACGGCGCCCGGCACGCGCCCTACCCACTCGCGCTCGGCATCGGTGCGCACATCGACCAGCACCGCCTGGCCTTGCTGCACCCATTGCCAGGCCAGCGTGGCTGGCAGATCGCCGGCATAGCCCTGGGCCGGACGCACGCCGGAAGTCTTCAGAGAATCGGGAGTCTGTGAATCAGTCATGGCACACAGTCTCGCAGAACTGCCTTCGGCCCGCCAGCCATGTGGTGCTGGCTCAGGCGTCCTCGTCGCCCCATGCGGGCGCTGCCTCATCGCGCAGCCGCTGGCGCAGCGCGCGGTAGTCGGGCAAGACGCTGCCCACCGTGGCCCAGAAGCGCGGGCTGTGGTCCATATGGCGCAGATGGGACAGCTCGTGCACCACGACATAGTCGATGACTTCCGGCGCGTAGTGCATCAGCCGCCAGTTGAGCCGGATCGCGCCATCGCTGCGCGCACTGCCCCAGCGCGTGCGCGCGCTCGACAGACGCAGGCTGCGCCATTGCACACCCAGCTGGGGCGCGAAATGCTCCAGTCGCGCGGTGAAATGCTGGCGTGCCGCGTGCAGCCACCAGGCATGAACCCGGCTGCGGATCTGTTCAGCCGGTGCGTCGGTGGCCAGCGCCAGCTGCAGCACGCCGGCGTCCTGCAGCTGCGCCACCGCGCGGGCCGGCAGCGGTACGGCCAGTGCCAGCCGCAGTGGCTGGCCCAGATACGGCAATTCGGTCTGCGCGCCCCACTGCAGGCGCGCGCTGTGCTGCTCCAGCCCGCGCTGGCGCTGCTCGGCCAGCTTGCGCACGATCCAGTCGGCGCGGTCTTGCAGCACGCGCTCCACGGCGGCCAGGCTGGTGGCCAGCGGCGCGCGCACCTGCAGGCCCTCGGGGCGCACGGTCATGCCTATGCTGCGCCGGCGGCTGCGTTCGAGCCGGTAGCCGACCGGGATGCCAGACAGCAGCAAGCGTTGGTTGGCCTGGGGATGCACAAATGCCGGCGGTGGCGCAGGCGAAGGTGCAGGCGGTGGCTCCAGCAGCAGGGGCTGCTGCGCGGGAGCAGCCACGGGCACGGAGCCCGCTGTGGGCGGCGCGCCGCGCCGCGGGCGCTTCACCAGTTGCCCGTCGACCAGCGGCACTTCGGGCGGCGCAAGCCAGTCCCAGGCGCGCTGCAGCAGGCCGGTCATGGGCGGCTCAGCGCGCGTAGGCCTCGGGGTCGAGGCGGCGCATCTCGGCTTCGATCCAGGCTTCGACTTCGAGCATCAGCTCGTCGTGCTTGCGGCCCGTGGTCGGGATCTGCGGGCCCACGCTCACATCCACCACGCCGGGGCGCTTGATGAAGGCCTTGCGCGGCCAGCACTTGGCCGAGGTCACGGCAATCGGCACGACCGGCACACCGGTCATGATGGCCAGCCGCGTCGCGCCCGACTTGTAGTCGCCCTTCTGGCCGCGCGGCACGCGCGTGCCTTCGGGAAACATGATGACCCAGGTGCCCTGGGCCAGCAGCCGCTTGCCCTGCTCGACCACCTTGTGAAAGGAGCGCGAGCCGTCGGCGCGGTTGATGTGGATCATGTCCAGGCTGCCGATGGACCAGCCGAAGAACGGCACCTTGAGCAGCTCCTTCTTGAACACATAGGCCAGCGGGCGCGGCATGATGGCCGGCATCAGAAACGTCTCGTACGTGGACTGGTGCTTGACCAGCAGCACCACGCCCTGTTGCGGGTCGGTGGGCAGATTCTCCATGCCCTGGGTGCGATAGTGCACGCCTGCAAACCAGCCTGCGCTGTCGACGCTGAGCTTGAGCCAGGCGCGTGCAATCCGGTAGCGGGTGCGCGCCGAAGCACCAAACAGCCGCACCACCAGGATGGCCAGCGTATAGGGGATGCAGGTCACAGCCATCCAGAGCATGTGAATCACGGAGCGGATCAGTGGCATGGCGAAATCGGTTCCATCATTGAAAGTGCCAGCGCGCGGCGTTCAGGCCGTGGCTGTGGGTGGCGCGGGCGGTGGCAATGGTTCGGCAGGCAGCAATTTCGCCACCAGCTCGGCCAGATTGGCATGGGCATGCACCTGGGGCGGAAAATCCGCCGGCAGCGGCTCGCCGGCTAGCAGCGCGGCCGCCGTCTGCGCGCAGACCAGATGCAGGTGGGCTCCGAGATGCGAGCCGGCCTGCAGATGCTCGGCGCAGCTGCCTATCACCCAGGTTTCATGCGCCTCGGCGCCATAGCGTTCGCCGATCTGCTGCAGCAAGCCCGGTGCGGGCATGTGGCAACCGCAGCCCTCCCCGGGCGCATGCGGGCAGTAGAACACCGCCTCGATGCGCGCACCGGCCGCGGCCAGTGCCCGGTGCATGCTGGCATGCAGCGCATGCAGCTCGGCCATGGCCATCTCGCCCAGGCCCAGCCCGGGCTGGTTGGTGGCCAGCACCACATGCCAACCCGCGCGGTTCAGCCGGGCAATGGACTCCAGCGCGCCGGGCAGCGCGGTCCAGCTTGCGGGCAGCTGGCCGGCCGCGTTGAGCGTGCCGTCACGGTCGAGAATGGCGAGCTTCATGGCGCGGCAGCCGGCGGGGGCATCAGGCCGCGAGGCGCGACAGGTCGGCGACGCGGTTCATGGCTTCGTGCAGTGTCGCCAGCAGGCCCAGGCGGTTGGCCTTGAGCGCCGGGTCTTCGGCATTGACCATCACCTTGTCGAAGAACGCATCGACGGGCGCGCGCAGCACCGCGAGGGTCTGCAGGCTGGCCGTGTAGTCGCCTTCGGCAAACTGCGCGTCGGCGCGCGGCACCGTGGTCTGCAGCGCCTGGTTCAGTTCCTGCTCGGCGGTTTCCTGCAGCAGGCTGGCATCGACGCGCGCCTGCACGGCGGTTTCGGCCTTCTTCAGGATGTTGCCCACGCGCTTGTTGGCCGCGGCCAGCGCCGGGGCTTCGGGCAGGGCGGCAAACGCGCGCACGGCTTCGAGGCGTTTTTGCACATCGGCCAGGCGCTGCGGACGCAGCGCCAGCACGGCATCGACCTGCTGGGCGCTGAAGCCCTGCTCGCGCAGGTTGCCGGCGAGGCGGTCATAGATGAAGTCGAGCAGCGCTGGCGTGGCATCGGTGATCTTGTCGCCGAATGCGGGCAGTGTGCTCACCAGCAGGGTTTCGAGGTCCAGCTGCAAGTCCTTTTCAACCAGCATGCGGATCACGCCCAGCGCATGACGGCGCAGCGCGAACGGATCGCGGTCGCCCGTGGGCAGGTTGCCGATGCCAAACATGCCGACCAGGGTTTCGAGCTTGTCGGCCAGCGCGACAATCACGCCCACGTCATTGCGCGGCAGTTCGTCGCCCGCGAAGCGCGGCTTGTAATGGTCTTCGATCGCGTCGGCGACCGCGACATCGAGGCCGTCGTTGAGCGCGTAGTAGCGGCCCATCGTGCCTTGCAGTTCGGGGAACTCGCCGACCATGTCGGTCACCAGATCGGTCTTGGCGAGCTGCGCGGCCAGATCGGCCTGGCGCGCCAGCGCGCTGTCGCCCAGCTGCTGGCCAATCGACTTGGCAATCGCGCGCACGCGGTCCACGCGCTCGCCCTGAGTGCCAAGCTTGTTGTGATAGACCACCTTGCCCAGGCCCTCGACGCGCGAGGCCAGCGTCTTCTTGCGGTCCTGGTCGAAGAAGAACTTGGCATCGGCCAGGCGCGGGCGCACGACGCGCTCGTTGCCGCCGATCACCGCGCTGGCATCGGACGGACTGATATTGCTCACCACCAGGAACTGGTGCGTGAGCTTACCGTCGGCGTCTAGCAGCGGGAAGTACTTCTGATTGGCCTTCATGGTCAGGATCAGGCATTCCTGCGGCACGCCCAGGAATTCCTTCTCGAACTCGCAGATCAGCACATGCGGGCGTTCGACCAGCGCCGTGACTTCGTCGAGTAGCGCTTCGTCTTCGATGGCGCGCACGCCACCGCCGACGCGTTCGGCCGCGGCCTGCAGCTGGCGCGCGATCTCGGCGCGGCGCTCGGCAAAGCTGGCAATCACCGCGCCCTGCTCGGCCAGTTGCTGCGCATAGCTGTCGGCGCTTTCAATGACCACCGGATCCACGGCGGCCTCGAAGCGGTGGCCATGGGTGGCGGAGCCGGCGGTGAGGCCCAGCGCCTTGACGCTGATCAGCACCTGCGTGCCGTGCAGCGCCACCAGGCCATGGGCCGGGCGCACGAAGTTCACGCTGGTCCAGCCGTCCTGCAGCTGGTAGCGCATGACCTTGGGAATGGGCAGCTTGGCAATCGCTTCGTCCAGCGCCTTTTGCAGGCCGTCGCTCAGCTGCGCGCCGCGCGCCGTGCTTTCGAAATACAGCACGTCGGCCTTGCCGTCGTGCACGCGCTGCAGGCCGGCAACGGCCGAGGCATCGGCGCCGAGCGCGGCCAGCTTCTTGAGCAGCGCGGGCGTGGCCTGGCCGTCGGCCGTGAGGCCCACGGTCGCGGGCATGAGCTTTTGCGACACGGCCTTGTCGGCGGCCTGGGGCGCGACTTCGGTGATGTGCGCGGCCAGGCGGCGCGGCGAGGCATAGGCCGTGAGGCGCGAGCCGGTGCTGGTCAGGCCCTGGGCCGCGAGCTGGTCGAACAGCTGGCCGGCAAATGCATCGCCGAGTTTTTGCAGGACCTTGGGGGGCAGTTCTTCAACGAACAGTTCAACGAGAAGATTCGAGTGGTTCATGGTGTTATCTCTGTCGCAGCGGCTCAGGCGGACTTCTTGGCGGCGGCGGCTTGTTCGGCCTTGGCCAGGTCGGCCAGCACTTCCTCTGCCCAGGCCTTGGGCGCCATCGGGAAGCCCAGGCGCGCGCGGCTGTCGAGGTAGGCCTTGGCGACGGTGCGCGCCAGGTTGCGGATGCGGCCGATATAGGCGGCGCGCTCGGTCACCGAAATGGCGCCGCGCGCATCCAGCAGGTTGAAGCTGTGCGCGGCCTTGAGCACCTGTTCGTAGGCGGGCAGCGACAGCGACTGCTCGATCAGGTTCTGCGCCTGCTTTTCATGCGCGGCAAACGCGGTGAACAGGAAGTCGGCATCGGCATGCTCGAAGTTGTAGGTCGACTGTTCGACTTCGTTCTGGTGGTAGACATCGCCATAGGTCAGCGTGTCGGTCCACTGCAGGTTGTAGACGTTGTCCACGCCTTGCAGGTACATCGCCAGGCGCTCGAGGCCATAGGTGATCTCGCCGGTCGCGGGCTTGCAGTCGATGCCGCCGACCTGCTGGAAATAGGTGAACTGCGTCACTTCCATGCCGTTGAGCCAGACTTCCCAGCCGAGGCCCCAGGCGCCCAGCGTCGGGTTTTCCCAGTCGTCCTCGACAAAGCGGATGTCGTTTTGCTTCAGGTCGAAGCCCAGCGCTTCGAGCGAGCCCAGGTAGAGCTCGAGAATGTTGTCGGGCGCTGGCTTGAGCACGACCTGGAACTGGTAGTAGTGCTGCAGGCGGTTCGGATTCTCGCCATAGCGGCCATCCTTGGGGCGGCGGCTGGGCTGCACATAGGCGGCTTTCCACGGCTCCGGGCCCAGCGCGCGCAGGAAAGTGGCGGTGTGCGAGGTGCCCGCGCCGACTTCCATGTCATAGGGCTGCAACAGGGCACAGCCCTGGGCGTCCCAGTACGACTGCAATTTCAGAATGATTTGTTGGAATGTCAGCATGACTTATTGAGCTTGCGGCAGGCAGGTCCTGCGCTTCGGTAAGTGGCGCGCGCGGCGCGCGTAAACCGTGATTTTATGTCGGCGCCCGGGTTTGCCACCCAGAGCACCCGGCAAGGGCATGCGCGGCCATGGGTCGCCCTACAATCGATCGCACGTTTTCCACTTCGCCAGGGCCTGCCATGAGTCTGCTGAACATCATCACCAAGCAACTGATCGAGATCATCGAATGGACCGATGATTCGCGCGACACGCTGTCGTACCGCTGGCCCGACGAAGACAAGGAAATCAAGAACGGCGCCCAGCTGATCGTGCGCGAATCGCAGCAGGTACAGTTTGTCTCCGAAGGCCAGTTCGCCGATCTGTTCCAGCCGGGCCGGCACACGCTGAGCACGCAGAACGTGCCCATCCTGTCGACGCTGCAGGGCTGGAAGTACGGCTTCCAGTCGCCGTTCAAGTGCGATGTCTACTATCTCAACACGCGGCTGTTCACCGGCAACAAGTGGGGCACGGCCAACCCGGTGATGCTGCGCGACAAGGACTTCGGCGTGGTGCGCATCCGCGCTTTCGGCTCCTACGACTTCCGCATCGTCGAAGCGCCCAAGTTCCTCAAGGAAGTCGCGGGCACCGACCAGAACTTCCGCCTCGATGAATTCGCCGACACCATGCGCTCGCGCATCGTGAGCGTGTTCAGCGAAGCCCTGGCCAAGGCCCATGTGCCGGTGCTCGACGTGGCGACGCGCTACAGCGACCTGGGCGAGGCGCTGCTGCAGCTGATCAACCCCGCCATGCGCGAGAAGTACGGCCTGGAGATCAGCAGCTTCGTTCTGGAAAACGTCTCGGTGCCGCCCGAAGTCGAGCAGGCCATAGACAAGCGCTCGAGCATGGCCGCGGTCGGCAACCTCAACGACTATGTGAAATACCAGATGGGCCAGGCCATGGCGGCCGGCGGCGAAGGCGCCGCCGCGGCGGCCATGCCCGCGACCATGGCGATGGGTTTTGGCATGGCGCAGGAAATGATGCGCAGCATGCAGGCGGCGCCCGCCGGAACGGCAGGCGTTGGTACGCCAGGCGGGGGTGCGGCTGCGGCGCCTGACGCGTTTTCGCCCGCGGCGGCCCAGGCCGCCCAGACGCCCGCTGCGGCCCCGGCCGGAGCCCCACTCCAGGTGCTGACGCCCGAGCAGGCTGCGCAGTTGTTGGGTGTCAGCGTGGAAGATGTGCTGGCGGAAGTCGAAGCCGGCCATCTCAAGGCGCGCAAGATCGGCAGCAGCTGGCGCATTGCGCAAGGCGCCCTGGACGAATACCTCCGCGGTTAAGCTGCGCCCTCCTCTTGCATATCGACGACCGGCGCCCCGTGCGGCGCCAAGGTGGCTTGGCTGTGACCCCAGAAACTTCCCGCACTTCCGACGCCGGCTATTCAGCCGTGGACCAAGCGCCCCGCCCCGCCGTGGTCAGCAAGCACCCCTGCCCGGAATGCGGCGCCAATCTCGAATGGAGCCCCAAGGCGCAGTCGCTGCAATGCCCCTACTGCGGCACCCAGGTGCCCTGGAGCGAGGCGCAGCGCGCGGAACTCGGCAGCGCCGTGGTGGAGCAGGACCTGGCCGCCGCGCTCCAAAGCCCGCCATCCGGCCGCGGCTGGGGCGCCGCGCGCCAGGAAGTGCAGTGCCAGAACTGCCGTGCGATCTCGGTGTTCGTCGACGGGCGCACGGCCCAGCGCTGCGAGTTCTGCGGCTCGCCGGCCATCGTCGCGCACGAGGAGCGCAACGATGCGATCACGCCGCAAAGCATCCTACCGTTCAAGGTCAGCGACGGCCAGATCCGCGACGCCATCCGCAAGTGGTATGGCTCGCGCTGGTTCGCACCCAACAAGCTCAAGAACGCCGCGCTGACCGACACCCTCAAGGGTATGTATTTGCCGTATTGGACGTTTGACGCGCATGTGCAGGCCGCATGGCAGGCCGACGCCGGCTTCTACTACTACACCACCGAAAGCTACCGCGACGCCAACGGCAACCTGCAGACGCGCCAGGTCCAGCATGTGCGCTGGGAGCCCGCGTCAGGACGCCTGGCCCACTTCTTCGATGACGCGCTGGTGCCGGGCACGGTGGGCGTGCACGCCGCCCTGCTGCGCAAGGTCGAGCCCTTCCCCACCACCACCGACCTCAAGCCCTACACGCCCGAGTTCGTGCGCGGCTGGACCGTGGAGCGCTACCAGGTCGATCTGGGCCAGGCCGCCGACATCAATCGCCAGGAGATGGATGATGCCGTGCGGCAGCTGTGCTCGCGAGAAGTACCAGGCGACACCCAGCGCAACCTGCGCGTGCAAAGCCAGTATCAGGGCCGCACCTTCAAGCACACGCTGATGCCGGTCTGGCTCGTCGGCTACACCTATGGCCGCAATAGCTACCAGATCATCGCCAACGGCTACACCGGCCAGATCGCGGGCGAGCAGCCGTATAGCTGGGTCAAGATCACGCTGGCGGTGATATGCGCGCTGACAATAATATGTCTGCTGCTGCTCCTGACCCAGACATAATCACGCGACACCCTATAATTCTGGCCTTATATATTCTCTTTACGATTCTTGGCGAATCATTTTCTCACAAAAGTGTCGTCACAAGCATTGCTTATTCCGCTGATTCAGTTTCAAATTTCCCCGAAAACTCGAATATTGAATCCAGCACACGAGGCATTCCTACCGCACCTCCAATACTAAGATTTATTCCTTCGTCATACGCATCATCGTATAAAAAGAACAACAAGCCTTCCGTGAAAAACGAGCGATTTGATAAGTAGAAATTTTTTGCTCGAGCAACTTCATCAAACGTGCGCGACTCCACTAGCGATTTTGACTGCTCAGGCTTAGGACGCCCCAACAAATCAAAATCAAGAGCTCCATTATTACTGGACTCGGCTATCATCATCACGCCCACTTCACGAGACCCGATTTCATTTTCAAGCATCTTCGTGACAGCTTGCATTCGACATTGAAATATCGAGTCCAGAAGCAGACGATCTTTCCGTTGCAAACGCTCATCTCCTAAGGATTTACCATCGCGAAAGAGGGAAAGATTACCGCGAATCTCGCGCATTTTTCTACCCTTGAACTGCTCGCAACCAGCTCCTGGCACATGGGAGGCAAGCCAGGAAAGCGTTTCTTCATGCACACCATCCAGCAAAATCGTTGACAGATAGAAGTCGTAAGCCACAACTTCGAAGCCGTCAGGAATTCCACCCCCAGTGTACATATTTCCGGCAATGTCATAGGTTGTCAGACGCGATGCTTTGACGGCCAAAATCCATTTTTCAAAATCGGACTCAACGAAACCGGGAACAGCCCCCCCTTTGGCAACGTTCATCTGACCAGCTTCATAATGCTGGTCAAGCCCCCTCACATAATTACCTGACTGCCTATTCATCAGCGAAGCGAAGTCAGCATTGAACATTCCGCTTGCAAAAATAACACCCAACTTCACTTCGCCCATGCCGCGTGCTTCAAGCTGTCTTCGCGCCACCCGGCCTGCACGCTCCATCTCCGATTTGGTAATTCCATTCAGATAGGGCTCATCCGCAAGAAAAATGGAACCCACATTGGATTGGTATTTTTTCAGCACGTCAAAATATGGCGATAACTGGCGCTCCAACTCCGCATCCGATGGAAACTGCCGTAATTTAGCCGGAGACAATGGCTCGAACGCTTTTTGATAAAAGTTTCCAGAAGTATCGTGGTATCCCTGGCGAATCAATTCTGGTGACATGGGCCCGGCAATGAGGGGGCCAAAGTCGACATTGACCTTGAAATCCTGGCCTACAGCAAGCTCAAGGCTGGCGGCGAGTTGCTCAAGATTCACTACATTTATCATGCCGAATCCCATTCTTGACACCAGATCGCCAGATGGGATGCCGCTGGGAGTGAAGAAGGCGACATTGACCGGGCTGTTTGAGACTGCAGCGCCTTGGGAGGATCCCACTTCGCCAGCCGCAGCAGCAATGGGATATTTACTGGTCTGATCATCGCCGCGAGCCCCGCACCCAGCCAAGACCACGACCAGGAACACAAACACCGCTGTATGGATTTTTCGCGTTATTTCTTTACCGAGAGCCATGTGACGTCCACCTCTGATCCGAAACAAATGTGAAAAAGCCCCTCTGGCTTCTGGCCAGGGGGGCTGAATGCAACGGATTGTAATAGAGTGAAGTGCTATGTGCTATGCGCCGTCCCAGCGCTTGAGCACCAGGCTCGCGTTGGTACCGCCAAAGCCAAAGCTATTCGACAGCACCTGGCGCAGCGGCGCATCGCGGGTTTCGGTGACCAGCGGCATGCCTTCCACGGCGGGATCGGGCGTCTCGACGTTGGCCGAGCCTGCAATGAAGCCCTTGTTGAGCATCAGCAGGCAGTAGATCGCTTCCTGCACGCCGGTCGCGCCCAGCGAGTGGCCGGTCAGCGACTTGGTCGAGGAGAACGGTGGGATGTTCTCGCCGAAGACTTCGCGGATGGCGCGCAGTTCGGGCACGTCACCGACCGGGGTCGAGGTGCCGTGGGTGTTGATGTAGTCGATCGGGCCTTCGAGGCCTTCGATGGCCTGGCGCATGCAGGCGATGGCGCCGTCGCCCGAAGGCGCGACCATGTCCTCGCCGTCGGAGGTGGCGCCGAAGCCCACGACTTCGCCGAGGATGTTGGCGCCGCGTGCCAGCGCGTGCTCCAGGCTTTCCAGCACCACCGCGCCGCCGCCGCCGGCAATGACGAAGCCATCGCGGTTGGCGTCATAGGCGCGCGCTGCCTTCTCGGGCGTGGCGTTGTACTTGCTGGACATCGCGCCCATGCCGTCGAACAGCAGCGACATGCCCCAGGACAGCTCTTCGCCGCCGCCGGCGAACATCACGTCCTGCATGCCCCAGGCGATCTGCTGGGCCGCGGAGCCTATGCAGTGCGCCGAGGTCGAGCAGGCCGAGGTGATCGAGTAGTTGATGCCCTTGATGCCGAAGTTCGTCGACAGGCAGGCCGAGACCGTGGAGCTCATGCAGCGCGTGACCTGGTAGGGTCCGACGCGGCGTATGCCCTTTTCACGCAGCGTGTCCGCGGCTTCGATCTGGTTGGCCGGCGAGCCGCCGCCCGAGCCCATGATCAGGCCGGTGCGCGGATGGGAAACCTGCTCGGGTGTGAGTCCGGCCTCGGCAATCGCCTGGGTCAGTGCGATCTGCGCATAGGCCGCAGCATCGCCCATGAAGCGCAGCTGCTTGCGGTCGATCTGTGCTTCGAGATCGATCTGGGGAATGCCGGCCACCTGGCTGCGCATGCCCAGCTCGGTGAATTCGGGCATCGCCCGAATGCCCGACCGGCTCTCGCGCAGCGAGGCCTCGACCGTTGCATTGTCGTTACCGATGCACGAGACAATGCCCGTGCCCGTGATCACAACCCGACGCTTCATTCTGCGGATCCTTCGGTTTTGCCCTCGCGCATGAACAAGCCTACGCGCAGGTCGGTCGCCGTATAGATGAGTTTGCCATCGGCATACAGGCGGGCGTCGCCAATGGCCATGTTCAGTTTGCGCTTGATCAGGCGCTTGATATCGATTTCATAGGTCACCAACTTGACGTCAGGACCCACTTCGCCGGTGAACTTGACTTCGCCGGCGCCCAGCGCACGGCCACGGCCGGGCAGTTGCAGCCAGGTCAGGTAGAAGCCTATCAGTTGCCACATGGCGTCGAGGCCCAGGCAGCCCGGCATCACCGGATCACCCTGGAAATGGCACTTGAAGAACCACAGGTCGGGGTTCACGTCGAGCTCGGCAACAATCTTGCCCAGACCATGCTCACCGCCCTCGCTGTCAATGTGCGTGATGCGATCGAACATCAGCATCGGAGGCAAAGGCAGGCGCCCGGAATCAGGAGTGAACAGCTTGCCCTCGCCGGAGGCGATCAGTTGCTGGTAGGAAAAGGAATCGGCCATTATCAAACTTGCTCCACAGCGGCGGGGGTCACCGCTTCATAGTCGTGTGTTCGCAGCATTTCGCATGCGCCACAGGCGCGCATTATCCGGCCCACGGCACTGCCGCGAAACCACAAAGACCCTGCAAATGCCTCAGAACACAGGTACTTCAAAAGACGACAGTCTACTTGCCCTTGGCGCATGTTCGCTGTCTCCAGGCTGCATAGACCAGCGTCAGCGCTGACAACAGCCACAGCGGCAGCTGCCCGGCCCAGCGCACCCAGGCGGCAAAAGGCGTGAGTCCTTCGCGTCCTTCGACGCTGCCGGACAGCACACCGCGCACATGCGGAGCCAGCGACTGGGTCACGGCACCGTTGTGATCGATGATCACCGTGGCGCCGGTGTTCGTGGCACGCAGCATCGGACGCTCGAATTCCAGCGAGCGCATGCGGCTGATGGCCAGATGCTGGTCGATGGCGACGCTGTCGCCGAACCAGCCGATGTTGCTGACATTGACGAAGATGGTCGGTGCCGTGGCCGGATCGCGAAACCGCAGTCCAAGCTCCTCGCCAAACAGATCTTCGTAGCAGATGTTGGGGGCGAGCCGCTGGCCGGCCCAGGCCATCGAGGGCTGGGCCAGGCCGCCACGGTTGAAGTCGCCCAGCGGAATGTTCATCATCTCCGTGAACCACTTGAACAGCGGCGGGATGAATTCGCCAAACGGCACCAGGTGGTGCTTGTCGTAGCGGTAGACGTTCTCCTGGCCCGGCAGCAGGCCGATCACGGAGTTGGCATAGCCTTCCACCGGATTGCCCAGAGGAATGCCGATCAGCGCGGCCTGCGGGCCCTGGCTGAAGTGCTGCTGCAGTATCTGCATGTAGTCGAGCGGCAACTGCTGGGGCAGCAGCGGAATCGCGGTTTCGGGCGCGACCACGAGCTGGGCCGTGCTGCTGCGCAGCGCGGCCGCATACCACTCCAGCGCCAGCGGCACACCGCTGCCGAACTCGAATTTTTCGTCCTGCGGAATATTGCCTTGCAGCAAGGCCACGCTGAGCGTCGGCGGCTGCGCGGCGGGCGCCTCGGCCAGGCAGGAGCGCAGTGCGCAGTCGCGTTGCCAGAACAGGCCCGCCAGCAGCGCCACGCCGGCCAGCGCCAGCGCCCAGACGCGTGCCTGACGCAGATGCAGGGGACGCAGGCCGGCCAGCGCATAGGCCAGTACCGCCGTCACGGCGCCGGTGCCATAGACACCCAGCCAGCGAGGCAGCACGGACAGCGGCCCTTCGACATGCGCATAGCCGCCAGCGCCCCAGGGGAAGCCGGTCCACAGGCTGCCGCGGGCCAGCTCGGCCAGCGTCCAGCAGGCAGCAAACAGCAGGGCCGGCGCCCACGCGCCCGACGGCTTGAAGCGCACGAAGGCCCAGACTGCGAGCGCGTAATAGCTGCCGAGAAAAGCTGCCAGCCCAAGCACAGCCAACACCGCCAGCGGCGCGGGCAGGCCGCCATAGGTGTGCATGGAAATGAACAGCCACCAGAACGTTGCGGTCAGCCAGCTGGTCGCGAAAAGCCAGGCCAAGCCCGCAGCGCGGCGTGGCGCGGCTATGGCGCGCACACCATATGCGAACACCGCCAGCGAGAGGATTTGCAGCCACCATAGCGGCTGGCCGCCCACAGGCCAAGCCATGGACAGCGCCTGGGCCACGCCCGCGGCGGCCGCGCTCAGCCACAAGGCCAGGCGGCCGGTCAGGGACAGTTGCATGCGTTCAGTTGCCTACCAGGCTGTCGGGAGCGTGCTCGCGCACCACGCGGAACCAGCGCACGGCGCCGCCCTTGGTGTGCAGCACGGTGAAGCCCAGGCCCATCATCTGCACGTACTCACCGCGCTTGGGCACATGGCCCATCTCATGCGCGATCAGGCCGCCGATGGTGTCGAAGTCTTCTTCCGGGTCGCTGGCCTGCAGGATCACATCGAATGCCTCGGCCACACGCTCGACCGAGGTGCCGCCCGAGACGCGGTAGCTGTTGTCGGCCAGTGCGAAGATGTCGCCCTGGTCTTCGGGAATGTCGAACTCATCCTCGATCTCGCCGACGATTTCCTCGAGCACGTCTTCGATCGTGACCAGGCCCGCCACGCGGCCGAACTCGTCGATGACGATGGCCAGATGGTTGCGGTTGCCGCGGAACTCGCGCAGCAGGTCATGCAGGCCCTTGGTCTCCGGCACGAAGACCGCGGGGCGCAGCAGCGCACGCAGATTGAGTTCGGGAGCACGCTTGAGCTTGAGAAGGTCCTTGGCCAGCAGGATGCCAATGATGTTTTCACGCTCGCCCTGGTAAATGGGGAAGCGCGAATGGGCCGTGGTGATGACCTGGTGCAGGATCTCGTCGAATGGATCGTCGATGTTGACGAGATCCATGCGGGTCGAGGCGACCATCACGTCGCCAGCGGTCATGTCGGCCATCCGGATGACGCGCTCGAGCATCACGCGGGAGTCGGCGCCAATGACCTGGTTGTCTTCGGCTTCGGCCAGGGTTTCAATCAGTTCATCGGCGGACTCGGGGGCCGGATGGATGAACTCAGCGACTTTTTGCAGAAAACTGCGCTTGTCTTCCTTTTCGGAAGAACGAGCAGAATGCGGGTCTGACACTGTCTTGGAATGCAGGACGTGCGGTAGTGGAACAAGCTGCAAGGATAGCGGATTGCCCGCGTTTGGGGTGTGGCGTTTGCGAGAAATCCCCGCCGCGCCACGGCCTCTGCCGCGCACAGCGCTAGGCGCCGGTCTTGTGACGCCCTTCGCGCATGCCCTGGCGGATCTCCTGCATACCGGCCAGGAAGCCCCAGAACTGCCTGGCCTGCTTCTTCAGCTGGTAGTCGAACTCGGCGACATGCTGGTTGACCATCTGCTCCATGTGCGTGTCGAAGCCCGCAGGCGGCAGCTGCAGGTAGGCCTCGGACTCCGAGCCGTCGCGCGTGACCACGGCACCGGCCTTGCGGGCAATCTTCAGCATGGCGGTGTTCTCGGACAGCGCATGGATGAACATCATGCTCACACCGCGCGTGCGCGCATGCACGATCGCATGGTCAAACAGCCGCTTGCCCAGACCCTTGCCGCGCGCCTGCTTGAGCACGGACACGCCGAACTCGGCGCAGCGCCGGTATTCGGGATGGGGGGCATAGGCCAGATGTGCCATGGCAATCAGCTCCAGGCGCCGGTTGTAGATGCCAAACACCTGATCGCGCTCGAAATCGAGCTGCTGCACATAGCGCAGCACCTGCTCGTCGCTGGCCGCATAGCCGAAACGCAGGTAGCGGTCGGCAGTATCGAGCTTTAGCAGATGGCGGCCCACGCTCTGGCGGTGGCGCGCACCCAGGGTGCGGATAGGAACCATGGCGGGACGGCACGAGGCAATGAAGCGGATCGACGGGCTGGTCACCGGGCGCAACATGTGCTTGCCCGCGCGCCAGGACGACTTCAGCCAGTCAATAGAAACGTTCATGCTTGGAATATAGGTGATTACCCTAGTCTCCTCAAGCATCATGCTGCAGTGCAGCATGGAAACGATGCGCTCTTACAACAGCTGGCGGTTACACCGGCACGGCGGTCGTCGCCTTGACCCGGTCCAGCACAAAGCTGGTCTTGCAATCCTGCACGCTGGGATGCTTGAGCAAGGTATCCATGATGAAGCGGCTGTAATGCGCCATGTCGCTGACCACCACGCGCAGCAGATAGTCCATTTCGCCGGTCAGCGAAGCACATTCGACGACTTCGGGCCAGGTCTGGATGCTGGCGCGAAACACGTCCATGGGATTGCGCTTGCTGGTCTCGGTGTACTTCTCCAGCCGCACGTTGAGATAGGCGGTCAGGCCCAGGCCCACGGTTTCGGGTCGCACCAGCGCGACGTAGCGGTCGATCACGCCGGCTTCTTCCAGGCGCTTGACGCGGCGCAGCACGGCGCTGGGCGACAGCCCCACCTGCTCGCCGATCACGTCATAGGTTTCCCGGCCGTTTTCCTGCAGCCGCCGGAGAATGGCCCGGTCCAGCTTGTCTATGGTTTGCGTTGCGCTCATGGTCCGGGATTCTACGGAAATCGCCCACGGCGTCACCCAAGCTCCCGGGAATATTGCGTGCGGCAGGTATTCTTCGCATTTTTCATGCACATCAGTGCGCAGCCGCCCGTATCGGCAGGCGGTGACGAGCCCACCGGCCTACGCCTTTGCCACCAGCGTCGCGCAGTCCTGCATCAGCCCGGGGTCGAACACCATCTCCACATGCGCCTGGTCCAGCACCAGCCGGTTGTCGGCGCCGGGATAGGTCGCGGCGCTCGCGGGAAATACCAGGTTGTCGCAGTTCGAGTACCAGCAGGTCATGCGCGCGGCCAGCGCCTGGGGCTCATGGCGCGCCAGCGCCAGCAGCCAGTCGCTGCGCTGGCGCATCTGCCGGCCGTTGGTGGTGCGGCTGATGTCGGCCATGGCCGTGCCCTGGTGGGGTGTGCCTATGGTGATCACATGCGCCACCAGCTCCTGCAGACGCTGCGCTGCTTCGGCTTCGCTGCGGCCGTCGCAGACCATGGCGCCGCGGCTGCGCAGCCAGGCGCGGATCACCAGCCCGCCCATGCTGTGCCCTATGAGCACCGGCGGCCGGCCCGTGGCCTGCTGCATGCGCCGCACGGCTTCGTCCAGCCCGGGCGCGCAGTCATCAATCGAGCCCCAGACCGGTTCCAGCGTGACGGCAATGCAGGGAATGCCGCGCGCGGCCAGAAAGCGTTGCCAGGGCTGCCAGAAGCCGCGGTTGCAGAGGTAGCCATGGACCAGCACCACGCCGGTGGCGCCCCGGCAGTCGGTGTCGGTATCGGCCACCACGCGGTGGCGAAACGGCTGGCGCCAGCCAAAGATGCGGTAGGCCAGCACCACTTCGGCCCACCAGGCGCGCAGCAGCGCGCGTGTGCCGACTGCGGGCAAAGCCGCGTCGCGTGGCGCAGCGCGCATGTAGAGAAACTGCAGCGTGATGCTCCATACCGGCATCAGCAGCAGCGCAGCCACTGCGGCCAGCGCCAGCAGAGGCGATTGCGGCCAGAGCCAGCGCAGCCAGATCAAAGCGAGGATCAGGCCGCCAAGAATGGAAGCCTGTTGCCAGCGAGCGTTCATGCCCCATGGTTTACCACGCCGCGCCGCCCGCGCACAGCCACCCAACCCCAAACGCGGCGCTGTCTTGCACGGGACATAGGACAAGCCCGAAGTCCGGTCGCCGTCGCGAGGCCACAGAATGGATGGGTCGCCCCCGGCCTGCCGCACCAGGCCTTCTTCAGACCTTCAAGGCTTTAATCGCATGGATCCCATCTGGCTGCAGAACTACCCCGCTGGCGTTCCCCATTCGATCGATCCCGGCGCCTATGCCTCGGTGGCGCAACTGATCGAGGAATCGCTGAAGAAAAACGCCGACCAGCCGTTCTCGGTCTGCATGGACCGCTGGATGCAGTACCGCGAGCTCGACCAGCTCTCCGAACGGCTGGGCGCCTGGCTGCAAGGCCTGGGGCTCGAAGCCGGGGCGCGCGTGGCCATCATGCTGCCCAATGTGCCGCAGTTCGCCGTGACCATGGCCGCGGTGCTGCGCGCCGGCTACACCTGCGTCAACGTCAACCCGCTCTACACGGCACGCGAACTCGAACACCAGCTCAAGGACTCGGGCGCCAGCGCCATCATCATTCTCGAGAACTTTGCGCACACGCTGAGCAGCGTGCTCGAGCGCACGCCCATCCAGCAGGTCTGCATCACCTCGCTGGGCGATCTGCTGGGCCCGGTCTATGGCCGCTGGATACGCTTTGCCGCGCGCCATCTGGCAAAGATGGTGCCGGCCTATACCTTGCCGCTGACCGGCGGCCGTGCGGTCACGACCTTTCCCGACGCGCTGGCGCAGGGCGCGCAGCGCAGCCTGCGCCCCAGCCCGGCGACGCTGGACTCGATTGCCTTCCTGCAGTACACCGGCGGCACCACCGGCCTGTCCAAGGGCGCGATCCTGACGCACCGCAACATCATTGCCGCAACGCTGCAGGCCGAAGCCTGGTTCGAGCCCGCGCTGGCGCGCCTGCCCGACCGCCGCAACCTGCACAGCGTGGCCGCGCTGCCGCTCTACCATATCTTCGCGCTCACGCTGTGCCTGCTGGCCATCCGCCAGGGCTCGAGCCTGAGCCTGATTCCCAATCCGCGCGACATCGCCAAGTTCGTTGGCGTGCTGAAGAAGCGCCCCTTCCATCTGCTGCCCGGCGTGAACACGCTGTTCAATGCGCTGCTGCAGAACCCGCAGTTCCGCGCGCTCGACTTCTCCAGCCTGTGCCTGAGCCAGGCCGGCGGCATGGCCGCCTCCGAAGGCACGGCGCGCGAGTGGAAGAAGGTCACGGGCAGCACCATGATCGAGGGCTGGGGCATGAGCGAGACCTGCGCCATCGGCACCAACAACCCCGTGACCAACCCGCAGTACACCGGCCATATCGGCCTGCCGCTGCCGGGCATCTCGATCGCGATCAAGGACGAGCAGGGCCAGAACCTGCCGCTGGGTGTGCCTGGCGAGCTGTGCATCCAGGGTCCGAATGTGATGACCGGCTACTACAACCAGCCGCAGGAGACCGCCCGGGCCTTCACCGACGACGGCTACCTGCGCACCGGCGATGTCGGCCAGATGGATGCCCAGGGCTGTGTGCGCATCATCGACCGCAAGAAGGACATGATCCTGGTCAGCGGTTTCAACGTCTATCCAAACGAGCTGGAGAACGTGGTCTCGCTGTGCCCGCATGTCGTGGAATGCGCGGCCGTGGGCGTGCCCGACGAGAAACAGGGCGAGGCCATCAAGCTGTTCGTGGTGCGCAGCAGCGAGCAGCTCGATGAGGACGCGCTGCTGCGCTACTGCAGCGAGAACCTCACGGGCTACAAGCGGCCGAAATTCATTGAATTCCGCGACGCGCTGCCCAAGACCAACGTCGGCAAGATCCTGCGCCGCGAACTGCGCACACCGCAGTGAATCGCGCTGCCAATGCCGGCACGCTGTGGCCGGAAATGACCGTGCTCGAGCGTGGCTGGCTGTCGGCCAATGGCGTGCTGTTTGCGGGGCCCGACGCCGCGCTGGTCGACACCGGCTACTGGACCCATGCCGAACAGACCGTGGACCTGGTGCGCATGGCGCTGGGCGCGCAGCCGCTGGCGCGCATTCTCAACACCCATCTGCACAGCGACCACTGCGGCGGCAATGCCGCGCTGCAGGCTGCCTGGCCGCAGCTGCAGACATACGTTGCGCCAGGCCAGGCCGCCCAGGTGCGCGACTGGGATGCGCAGGCGCTGGGCTACGGGCCCACGGGCCAGCACTGCCCGCGCTTTCGCATCGATGGCCTGCTCGTGCCCGGCAAGGAGGTGTCGCTGGGCGGGCGGCCCTGGCAGATCCATGCCGCACCCGGCCATGACACGCATTCGGTGCTGCTGTTCGAGCCCGCGGCGCGGCTGCTGATCTCGGCCGATGCACTGTGGGAGAAAGGCTTTGGGGTGGTGTTTCCCGAGCTCGATGGCGAAGACGCGTTTGCCGAAGTCGGCGCGACGCTGGACCTGATAGAGCGGCTGGCACCCGCCACCGTGATTCCCGGCCATGGTCCGATATTCAGCGATGTAGCGAACGCGCTGATCACGGCGCGCGCGCGGCTCAATGGCTTTGTGCAGTCGCCGCAGCGCCATGCCCGCCATGCAGCCAAGGTGCTGATCAAGTTCAAGCTGCTCGAATGGCAGCGCATCGACCAGCCTGCGCTGCTGGCCTGGACCGAGACCACGCCCTATCTGGCGCTGCTGCATGCCCGGTATTTCGCGCAAGACGCGCTGGCGGACTGGCTCGATGATCTGGTCGACGAGCTGGTGGCGGTGGGCGCGGCCCGGCGCGGGGCCGGGCTGCTGTTCAACGCCTAGGGCCAAAGCCTAAGGCAGATCCTTCATGGGCTCGGGCTCATTGGTCGGGCGTGGCCCCACCGTGCCCAGGCGGGCCTTGAGCGACTGCGGCTGGCCGCTGATCAGCGCCGCATACGCCGTGGTGTTGGACAGCACCTTCTTGACGTAATCACGCGTTTCGGTGAACGGTACGTTCTCGGCCCAGATCGCGGCATCGAGCACCGGGCCGTTGCGCCACACGCGCGGGCGGCCCGGGCCGGCGTTGTAGCCGGCGGCGGCCAGCGCCATGGAGCCGTCGAAGTCGTCCAGCGCCAGCTTGAGATAGGCCGTGCCTATGGTGATGTTGACTTCGCGGTCGTTGATCATGCCCGGCGTGAAGTCATTCATGCCGATCTTGCGTGCCGTCCAGCGCGCGGTCGCGGGCATGACCTGCATCAGTCCCGAAGCGCCCACGCCCGAGCGCGCATCCATGATGAAGCGGCTTTCCTGGCGGATCAGGCCGTAGACGTAGGCCGGATCTAGGCCGATCATGCGCGAGCGCGCGATCACCGTGTCGTGGAACGGCATGGGGTAGCGCTGGCTCCAGTTGACTTCGGTGCGCGTGCGCTCGCTGGTGTTGATGCAGCGGTCCCAGACTTCGCGCTCGCAGGCCAGTTCGGCCGCCGCGAGCAGCGAACGCTCGTCCATGCCGCCCGGCGTATGCAGATTGGTGGCGTAGTTCCACTCGCGCACGCCTTCGCTGCGCAGGCCCAGCTGAATGGCTTGCAGCCCGCGCTGCAGGCTGGGATTGGCGCGCGCCGCGGCTTTTTCCTGCGGCGTGATGGCCGCCGGGGCGGCCGGCACGGTCACGCGCTGGCCGAGCTCTTCCAGCGCCAGCTGTTCGTAGAAACCGCCGGAGCCGGCAATGCTGGCAAACAGCTGGCGCGCCTGCGCGCGCTCGGCATCGCCGCCGTGCGGCGCGAGCAGGGCGCGGCCCTTCCAGTAGACCCAGGTGCTGTCGGTCTGGCCCTGGGGCGACATGGCGTCGATGGCGCGCGTGACCTGGCGCCACTGGCCGGCGCGCAGCGCCGTGCGCACCTTCCAGCCCAGCAGTTCGTCGTTCAGGTCTTCGTCCTTGCGCACATTGGCGAAGTAGGTCTGGGCCTCGGGCTGCAGCTTGAACGCCGCCTGCTTGCCGATCGCCGCCCAGGCCCAGTTGCGTTCCTCGGCCGTGAGCGTGCCGCTCCAGCGGCCTTCGAGCTGGGTCGCGGCCTGGGCCGGGTCGTTGGCCGCCAGGCGGATCAAGGCCAGCAGACCCAGTTCCTGGCGCACCTGGCCGCGCGCCATGCGCGGGCCGGTGAGGAATTTGATGGGTGAGGCAAACAGTTCGTTGACCAGCGGCAGTGATTCGGGCGCCACCAGCTGCACCGCATCGCGCACCGCGCGCTGGCGGTTGGCGTCGGCGCCCAGCCGCGCCTTGCGCCAGATGTCGGCGGCAGGCAGCTGTTTGGCGGCATAGAAGCTGGCGGCAGCGTTGGTGCAGGCATCGTCGCCGTCGCGCTGCGCGTACCAGAGGTCGCGCACTTCCTGCGCCTGGGCCTCGCTGGCGCGGCCTTCGATCTGCGCGATGGTCAGCGCGTAACAGCGCACCGCGCGGTCGTCCTGCATGCGGTAGCCCGGCAGCAGCTGGGCGAACTGCGCCCAGTCGCGGCGCTGGCCCAGCAGCAGCAGCCAGTCGTTGCGCAGCCGGTCTTCCTGGTAGGTACCGGCCCAGCGCTTGAGAAAGGCCTGGACCTCGTCGGGCTGGGCATTGTCCAGCCGCACGCGCAGCTCCCAGTAGGCGCCCCAGGGCTCAAGCCCGTGTCCGCGCAAGGCCGGCAGCAGCTGCGCGAGCTGGTTGCGGTCGCCCTTGCGGTAGGCTTGCTGCATTGCGAGCAACGTATCGTCACCACGGGATTGCGCCATCACCAACGGCGAGGCCGTGGTCCAGAGGGTTGCCGCGAGAAGCGGTGTCAGAATCTTGAGCCAGTGCATGGAGGATTATGTGATGGACAAAGCAGCCTTGCGGCGCGCATTGATCGAACAGCGGTTGAACCTTACGGATCGACTGCACCGCGCGGACCTGCTGCAGCAGGTGATGCGATTTTGGCTCATCGACCGGCCGGACAGCGTGATTGGTGCCTATTGGCCCATCAAAGGAGAGTTTGATCCCTTGCCGGCCCTGCACCGCTGGAAGGAAGACGGCGAGTTGCAGCGCGACGGCCAGCGCCGGCGCATAGGCCTGCCGGTGATCGACAAGGTCAGCAAGACGCTGAGCTTCCATCTCTGGTACCCGGGCTGCCCGATGGAAGAGGATGCCTATGGCATTCCCAAGCCCAAGGACACCGAGGTCGTCGTGCCGACGCTGCTGTTCGTGCCCTGCGTGGGCTATGCCGCGGGCGGCTATCGCCTGGGCTATGGCGGCGGCTTCTACGACCGCACGCTGGCGACGCTCACGCCGCGGCCGTTCACCGTGGGTCTGGGCTTCACCTGCGGCTATGTCGACGACTTCACGCCCGAGCCGCACGACCTGCCGCTCGATGCCATCCTCAACGACAACGGCGTCGTCTGGCCGCAGGCCGAGCGCCCGCGACGCTAGCCAGCATCAACATCTGGCCAGTCCAAGGGGCTGGCCCGCCAGAAACCTGCTGACGCGCTCTGCGGGTGCCGCGCGTGGGTTCACGCCAGTCCCATGCCAGGCTGTCTGGCACATCAATCGCCTGCATCCATCCGCGCCGGATGGCCGGTGGCCTGCGTCACCTGCCGACCGCCTGCGGCAATCCTGTCAATGAGCGCCAGGAATTCGTGCTGCCCAGATTCCTGCGCGAGTCTTCTGGCTGAATATCCGTCGACTTCCAAATTGACATTTGCGCCCGCATCGATCAGCAACTTGAAATACTCATAATCTCCCACCATCACGGCATACATCAAAGCGGTGGAATTCCTGGCATCAACCATATCCAGGGTGCTCACCACGCCTGGCGCCTGCAGAAACATTTTTTGGGCATCCGCACTGTCTTTTGCCCCGACAAGAAGTATTGCCGTGGTCTGCGACTTCACTGTGCGGCAAGCGACATCGAGCTTGTGGCTCAAAAGCAAGCCCATCAACTCAGCATCCAGTGGCTGGCGACTGTCCACGATATAAGCCATCAGCGCATTGTGGCCATTTCTATCGACGATATTCACATCCAGCCCGCTCCCGGCTCCCCTCTGCAGTAGCAACTTCATGTTGCCCGCCAAGCCTTGGCGCGCCATCAAAATCAGCGCACTCTCATGAAGGTCATTCACCACATTCGGATCGAATACTATTCCTTTTTCATCCAGTTTATCGAGGAATAAATTCAAAAAGTCCTTTTCATTTCGAGTAGCGGCATACATCAAGGGGCTCCAACCATTTGGATCCTGGACATTGATATTTACATTCGCACTTTTCAAAACATCGCTGATGTGTTGAGCACTGCCAAATTTCACCGCATTCAACAATGGTGTATTGATGAAGTTCATCGCAGAAAAATCGGTCTCATGCAGCGCCGGAAAAAATATCTTTTGACGCGCAACGAAATCAAAAGCCATCCCACCTTGGAATCCATCATCGAGATCGTCATCGAGATCATCGAGATCATCATCGAGACTCGCCTCACGAAGGCTCATCAATACTTTTTGTCTTTCGCTCCTGGCCTGGATCAACTTCTGATTGTGCTGTAAATTCTCGTAATACCGCAGATATTTGACAAACAAGTGATCGTCTTCAGTCTCTGCCATATCCTTGGCCAGATCGAGTGCACTTCTCCCATCATTTGCCACGGTGCACACCTTCACGCCAAGCCGCGCCAATTCAACTCCAAAATGACGGAAACGGCCCGCAGTGGCAGCATGCAAGGCAGTATGGCCATCATTGTCAACCGCATTGAGGTCATTGAGACCTATCATTGATTGAAGCAAACAATACTTCGCCTGCCCTGGCCTTGCGGCCAACAGCATCAATGCATTGCGGCCATGGGCATCGACGGCCTCGAGATCCAAATAGGCATTGAAAAACAATTCCACCATTTCCGTGCTTGGCTCCACCGCGGGCGCAAGAGAATGAATGTATTCAAAAAAAGCGGTGGAGCCCGCATCATCCATGATATTCACATCCGCGCCGTCCTTGATCAGCCATTCCATGGCAGCATGGCTGTTGTTTTTGGCCGCTTGCATCAGCGCAGTTTCACCCGCGGAGTTTCTTTCGTTCAGCATCAATCCATGCTTTGGCGAAAGCAGCTCCATCATATCCACGCGATCCAGACAAGCAGCGCGCATGAACGCTGCCACCCCCATCACATTCTTGACGTCCGCTTTTATATGCGGCAACTGCAGCAAGGACTTCAATTTCTCCAAATCCCCCTGATTGACTGCACCGACCAAAACCCCTTCTTCAGCAAGCGTCACGCTTGGGGCAGCGACAGTGAAAAATGAGGAAACTTTCATGCAACACTCCAGAACGCATGGATGGAAAACGTCCAGCGACCGGAAAATCACCCTCGATTTGCCTGGCGGCTGCCCTTTCGGAAAATCCGCCCGGCTGTGCTGCAACTGCGCCAAAGCCATGGCCCCAGTCGCGCACGACTTCGCGCGCGCCCGGTGAGCATGTGTGGGTGTGCCTGGCCATAAGTTCCATAGCGGACCGGGCGCCCGCCCGGACCCAGCCCGCCTTCAGCTCTGCCTATGCGCGGCGGGGGTGCGCGGCGGCACGGTATTTTTCCCAACCCTTGGCGCGCAGTTCGCAAGCCGGGCAGGTGCCGCAGCCATAGCCCCAATCGTGCAGGACTTCGCGCGTGCCCTGGTAGCAGGTATGGGTGTCCTTGACGATGATGTCGACCAGCGCCTGGCCGCCCAGATCCTCGGCCAGCTGCCAGGTCTGGGCCTTGTCTATCCACATCAGCGGCGTGGCGATGCGCAGGCGGCGCTCCAGGCCCAGGTTCAGCGCGACCTGCAAGGCCTTCATGGTGTCGTCGCGGCAGTCGGGATAGCCGGAGAAATCGGTTTCACAGACGCCGGTGACAAGCACCTGCAGGCCGCGCCGATAGGCCAGCGCGCCGGCCAGGGTCAGAAACAGCAGGTTGCGTCCGGGCACGAAGGTGTTGGGCAGACCGTCGGCCTGCATGGCGAACGCCACATCGTCGGTCAGGGAGGAACCACCGATCTGCTGCAGCACGTCGAGCGACAGCATGTGGTCTTCGCCCAGGCGTGGTGCCCATTGCGGGAACTGGCGGCGGATTTCGGCCAGTACGTTCTGGCGCGCCTCGAGTTCGACATGGTGGCGCTGGCCATAGTCGAAACCCAGGGTTTCAACGCGTTCATAACGTGACAGCGCATCGGCCAGACAGGTGGTGGAGTCCTGTCCGCCGGAAAAGAGAACCAGAGCGGTAGTGTGCATGGCGGGCATTAAAGCACTGCGCGGCAAGATACACCAAGAAACAGTTTCTCAGGCTTTGCCTGCCTATGCGCCGCGCTTGGCGGTTTTTTGCGGCGATTTGCCCGAAAGGCCGCGCCGTACCCATGACAAGCGGCACAACAGCCGCTAGCATGATCGCAAACCCGGTCGCCCGCGTCTTTTGACCTGACAGGAGCTTGCATGCTTGCACTCTATATCGGCAACAAGAATTACTCATCGTGGTCCATGCGCCCCTGGGTGCTGATGCGCCAGCTGGGCATACCGTTCGAAGAGGTCAAGGTGCGCTTCGACAGCTTTTCGCTGCAGTCGGAGTTCAAGCAGCGCCTGCATTCGGTCTCGCCCGCAGGCAAGGTGCCGGTGCTGGTCGACGGCGACCTGGCCATCTGGGACAGCCTGGCGATTGCCGAATACCTGGCCGAGCAATACCCTGAAAAACACCTTTGGCCCCTGCTCGCGCCCGACCGTGCGCATGCGCGCAGCATTTGTGCCGAGATGCACTGCGGCTTTCCCGAGCTGCGCACCCACTGCCCGCTGAACGTCGAGGCCCATCTGCCCGCGGCCGGCGCCCAGGTCTGGAACGAGCAGCCCGGCGTGCGCGACGAGGTCCAGCGGCTGATCGACATGTGGAGCGCGCTGCTGGCGACCCATGGCGGCACGCTGCTGTTTGGCCAGTTCACGATTGCCGATGCCTACTTCGCACCGGTATGCCTGCGCCTGGCGACCTACGCCCTGCCCGTGCCGCCGCAGATCGAGGCCTATGTCAAGCGCATCCAGTCGCTGCCGGCGGTGCAGGACTGGGTGCAGGATGCGCTGGCCGAGCAGGATTTCATCGACTTCGAGGAACCCTACCGCGAGCGCCGCTGAATGGGAAGGCCGCAGTTCCCGCGGCCGGCCACCCTCCGGTGACACCAAGGCGCTGGACTTGGGCGCCAAGTCGCGTCAGGATGGCGCATTCCCATCACTCGCCTCCACTCGCATGTCGCCGTTCTCATTCAGCACCGTCGCGCAAGTCATCATCCAGACGGGTGCCGCGCAAAACATCGGAGCAATCCTTTCGCAACGCTTCACGCCCGGCCGCGTGCTGGCCGTGACCGACAAGTTCCTGGTCCGCAGCGGCTTGCTGGAGCCCGCGTTCGCCTCGCTGCGCGCGCATGGCTGGGAGCTGCTGGTCTGCGACGACGTCGAAGCCGACCCGCCGGACCATGTGGTGGAGAAGGCGGCGGCCCGCGCGCGGGAATTCGGCGCCACGCTGGTGCTGGGCGTCGGCGGTGGCTCGTCCATGGACGTCGCCAAGCTGGTCGCGGTGCTGGCCGCGAGCGAACAGCCATTGAGCGCGATGTACGGCGTCGACAAAGTGCTGGGCGGGCGGCTGCCACTGGTGCATATCCCGACGACCGCAGGCACGGGCTCGGAAGTCACGCCGGTCGCCATCGTGACCACGGGCGCGACCACCAAGAGCGGCATCGTCGCGCGCCAGCTCTATGCCGACCTGGCGGTGCTCGATGCCACATTGACCGTGGGCCTGCCGCCGGCGATCACCGCGGCCACGGGCATCGACGCCATGGTCCATGCGATCGAGGCCTTCACCAGCAAGCGTCTGAAGAACCCGCTGTCCGACCATGCAGCCACGCTGGCGCTCAAGCTGCTGTCGACGAATCTCGAAAAAGTCTGCGCCAACGGCGCCGACCTCGAAGCGCGCGAAGCCATGCTGCTGGGCTCGATGCTTGCCGGCCAGGCCTTTGCCAACGCGCCGGTGGCCGCGGTGCACGCGCTGGCCTACCCGCTGGGCGGCCGCTACCACCTGCCTCACGGCCTGACCAATGCCCTGGTGCTGCCCCATGTGCTGCGCTTCAATGCCCTCACGCACCCCGATGGCTATGCCGAACTCGGCGCGGCGCTGGGCCTGGCGCAGACCGGCACCGTGGCCGAGCGCGCGGCGGCCTTCATTGCCCATATCGTCGCGCTGATCGAGACAACCGCGCTGCCCATGCGCCTGCGCGACCATGGCGTGGCCGAAGACATGATTGCCACGCTGGCCGCCGATGCGATGCTGCAGGAGCGGCTGCTGATGAACAATCCGCGCCCGCTCACGGTGGACGACGCGCTCGCAATCTATTCCGCCGCATATTGACTCCCGCCAGTGGCGCCTCGAATCCGGCGACACTTGCGGCATGAGTTCCATTCAAATCCTCATGGTCGGTGGCGCGGTGCGCGACCAGTTGCTGGGCCGGCCCGTGCATGACCACGACTGGGTCGTGGTCGGCGCCACGCCCGAAGCCATGGTGGCCCAGGGCTACCAGCCCGTGGGCCGCGACTTCCCGGTCTTTCTGCACCCCCAGACCCACGAGGAATACGCGCTCGCGCGCACCGAGCGCAAGAGCGGCCGCGGCTACCGCGGCTTTGCCGTGCAGTCCTCGCCCGATGTCACGCTGGAGGAAGACCTCGCGCGCCGCGACCTGACCATCAATGCCATGGCCGCGCCCGCAGGCTGGCCCGCGAGCGGCACGCTCAGCGACCCCTATGGCGGCCAGCGCGACCTGCAAGCCAAGCTGCTGCGCCATGTGACCGATGCGTTTCGCGAAGACCCGGTGCGCATCCTGCGCGTGGCGCGCTTCGCGGCGCGCTTTGCCGACTTCCGCGTCGCGTCCGAAACCATGGCCTTGATGCGCGCGATGGTCGAGGCTGGCGAGGCCAGCGACCTGGTTGCCGAGCGCGTGTGGCAGGAACTCGCGCGCGGGCTGATGGAGACCGCGCCCGAACGCATGTTCGAGGTGCTGCGCGACTGCGGCGCTCTGGACGTGCTGCTGCCCGAGCTCGCGCGCCTGTGGGGCGTGCCCCAGCGCGCCGAATACCACCCCGAGATCGATACCGGTGTGCATGTGATGATGGTGTTGCAGCAGGCCGCGCGCCTGGATGCGCCGCTTGCCGTGCGCTACGCCTGCCTGGTGCATGACCTGGGCAAGGGCACGACCGCGGCCGATGTGCTGCCGCGCCACATCGGCCACGAGCAGCGCAGCGCGCGGCTGGCCAAGCAGGTCGGCGACCGGCTGCGCGTGCCCAGCGACTGCCGCGAGCTGGCCGACGTGGTGGCGCGCGAACACGGCAATATCCACCGCAGCGGCGAGCTCAACGCGGCCGCGCTGATGCGGCTGTTCGAGCGCTGCGACGCGATTCGCCAGCCGGCGCGCTTTGCGCTGGCGCTGCTGGCCTGTGAATGCGATGCGCGCGGGCGCCTGGGCCTCGAAGACCAGCCCTATCCGCAACGCGCGCGGCTGCAGGCCGCGCTCGACCAGGCGCTGGCCGTGTCCACCGCGCAAGTCGCGGCCGAAGCCGTCGCCCAGGGCCGGACCGGCAAGGCCATTGGCGAAGCCGTGGCGTTTGCGCGCACCCAGGCGATACAGCGCTGGCTTTCAATAGGCCAAGGGTAATCCGCAGTTCGATTTGATCGGTTTCGACCGAACATGGCTTATCTGTTCACCTTTTTGAGGAGATGAGTCCATGCAATACGCGCCCCCCGGCTCCGCCGATGCCTTGCACCGCTTCCAGCCCCAATACGACAATTTCATCGGTGGGCAGTGGGTCCCTCCCGCGGGTGGCGAGTATTTCGATGTGGTCACTCCGGTCAGCGGCAAGGTCTACACCAAGGCCGCGCGCGGCACGGCGGCCGATATCGAGAAGGCGCTGGACGCAGCGCATGCCGCGGCCGACGCCTGGGGCAAGACCTCGGCCGCCGAGCGCAGCCAGATCCTGCTGAAGATCGCCGACCGCATCGAGGCCAATCTCGAGCTGCTGGCCTATGTCGAGACCGTGGACAACGGCAAGGCCATACGCGAAACGCTCAATGCCGACATTCCGCTGTCGGCCGACCACTTCCGCTACTTCGCGGGTGCCATCCGCACCCAGGAGGGCGGCATCAGCGAGATCGATGGCGACACCGTGGCCTACCACTACCACGAGCCGCTGGGCGTGGTCGGGCAGATCATTCCCTGGAACTTCCCCATCCTGATGGCGGCGTGGAAGCTCGCGCCCGCGCTGGCCGCGGGCAATTGCGTGGTGCTCAAGCCCGCCGAATCGACGCCCGTCAGCATCCTGGTGCTGGCCGGGCTGATTGCCGACCTGCTGCCGCCGGGCGTGCTCAACATCGTCAATGGCTTCGGCCGCGAGGCCGGCATGCCCCTGGCCACCAGCAAGCGCATCGCGAAGATCGCGTTCACGGGCTCGACCAGCACCGGCCGCGTCATCGCCCAGGCCGCGGCCAACAGCCTGATCCCGGCGACGCTGGAGCTGGGCGGCAAGTCGCCCAACATCTTCTTTGCCGATGTCATGGACAAGGACGATGCGTTTCTCGACAAGGCGATCGAAGGCCTGGTGCTGTTTGCGTTCAACCAGGGCGAGGTCTGCACCTGCCCGTCGCGCGCGCTGATCCAGGAATCGATCTATGACCGCTTCATGGAAAAGGTGTTGCGCCGCGTCGCCGCGATCAAGCATGGCAACCCGCTCGATACCGACTCGATGATGGGCGCGCAGGCCAGCAAGGAGCAGATGACCAAGATCCTGTCGTATCTGGACCTGGGCAAGCAGGAAGGCGCCGAGGTGCTGTGCGGCGGCAGTGCCGCCCAGCTCGAGGGCGATCTCGCGGGCGGCTACTACGTGCAGCCCACGCTGTTCAAGGGCCACAACAAGATGCGCATCTTCCAGGAGGAGATCTTCGGCCCGGTGCTGGCCGTGACCACCTTCAAGGACGAAGCCCAAGCGCTGGAACTGGCCAACGACACGCTCTACGGCCTGGGCGCGGGTGTCTGGAGCCGCAACGGCAATGTCGCCTACCGCATGGGCCGGGCGATCAAGGCCGGGCGCGTCTGGACCAACTGCTACCACCATTACCCTGCGCACGCGGCGTTTGGCGGCTACAAGGAATCGGGCCTGGGACGCGAGAACCACAAGATGATGCTCAACCACTATCAGCAGACCAAGAATCTGCTGGTGAGTTACAGCGAGAACAAGATGGGGTTCTTTTAACGATCTGAAGAAGCCCGGTAGCGGAGGGCAGGACGTTCATGGTTCGACAGGCTCACCACGAACGCTCGCAATGCGTTTGTGGTGAGCCTGTCAAGAAAGCTGCCATGGTCGAAACCGTCATTGCCACCCCCGCCGCCGAGGCGCTGATTGCCGAGCTCAAGAAGAAGCACGGGCCGGGATTGATGTTCCATCAGTCAGGCGGCTGCTGCGACAACAGCGCGGCCAACTGCTATCTGCTGGGCGAGCTCACCACGGGCCCGGGCGATGTCTATCTGGGCCAGATCGGCGGCTGCCCGTTCTTCATCAGCCGCTCGCAGTATGCGAGCTGGCGCCATACGCAGCTGATCATCGATGTGATCGATGGCCATGGCGGCGGCACCTTCTCGCTCGAAGGCCCCGAAGGCAAGAGCTTTCACACGCGCTCGCGCGTGTTCACCGCAGCCGAGCTCGCGGAACTCGAGGCCCAGGGCGAGGCCATGCCGCCCGCTGCCTCAGATCACTGAACGCACCCAGCGCTCTATGTCCGCGGGCCCCATCGCGCCCGAGATACGGCCCAGCTCCTGGCCACCGCGAAACACCACCATCGTCGGAATGCTGCGGATGTTGTAGGGCGCGGCCGCCTGAGGGTGGGCCTCGGTATCGAGCTTGGCGAGCTGCACGCCGGGCGCAAGCGCCTGGGCAGCCTGGGCAAAGGCCGGCGCCATGCTGCGGCAGGGCCCGCACCAGGGCGCCCAGAAATCAACCACCACCGGCACCTGGCTGCGCCCCACATGCTTGGCGAAACTCGCCGCATCGAGCGCCACGGGCTCGCCCGTGATCAAGGGCTGGTGGCAGCTGCCGCAGTCGGGCGCATTGCCCAGCTGCTCGCTGGCAACGCGGTTGGTGGTGTGGCAGTGGGGACAGACAAAGTGCAGGGCTTCGGTCATGGGGTGAACCTTTAGGTGGCCGCAATGGCTATTGAGCCCACTTCAGGGCGATACGGCGAACTTCAACCTCAAACGAACTTGGCAATCAAGGCCGCAATCACGCTCAGCAGGATGGTGCTCGCAAACGGCAGAAAGATCTCGCGGCCGAAGAGGCGAAAGCGCAGGTCACCCGGCAGCCGGCCCAGGCCTATGCGCTCGAGCAGATTGGACAGGCCGTTGATCAGCAACAGCGCCAGGAAAATGATGATCAGCCAGCGGATCATGCGCAGGCCCTGCTCACAGCCGGTGCGTGCGGTCGCCCTGCACGAATCCCAGCGCCGGCCAGGGCTCGACCCCGCGGCTGAAGGCCATGACCTTGAACAGTTCGCCCATCTCGTGCTCCATCATCAGTTTGGCGGCCATGGCGCGCGGACCCTGCTCCATGCGTTCGAGCTGCTGCAGCAGGCCGCAGTTGATCAGGAAATGCGCCTGGGTGGTGTAGCCCAGCACCTCCATGCCCGCGTCCTGCGCGGCCACGGCGATGCCGGTGAAGTTCACATGGGCGGTGATGTCCTTGAGGCCCAGGTCGACCAGCGGATTGTCGTCCATGCGGTGGGCACGGTGGCACACCAGCGTGCCCATGTGGCGCTGCGGGTGGTAGTACTCGCCCTCGCCAAAGCCATAGTCGATGAAGAACGCCGCGCCGCGCACCAGGCGCTCGCCCAGCGTGCGCACAAAGGCTTCGCCCTGGGTGTGGATTTCGGTCAGATAGTCCTGCGGGCCGTCGATCTCCAGCGGCGGACGCAGCGCGGTAGTGCGATCTTCCCAGGCAAAGCCGCAAGCGGCATGGTCCCAGACCACGCCGCGCTCGAACCATTCGCCCTTCTTGCGGTTCAAGAGCTGCACCGGCATCGCATCGAGCACTTCGTTGCCCACCACCACGCCCTGCATGGCATCGGGCAGCGCATCGGCCCAGTGCAGCTTGTCGGCAAACGGCGCCAGGCGCTCGCGCTGGCGCGCGCGCAGGCTGCCCGACAGGTCGACGATGGTGTAGCGCTCGACCTGATCGCCCAGCGTGCCCAGCAGCTGCTCGGCCAGCGCGCCGGTGCCGGCGCCGAACTCCCAGACTTCGCGCGTGCCGGTACGCTCCAGGGCCTGCGCAACCTGCACGCCCAGCAGTCGGCCAAACGCGGGCGAGATCTCGGGCGCGGTGACAAAGTCGCTGCCGGATTCGGGCATGCTGCCGAACTTGGGGCGCTCGTTGGCGTAATAGCCCAGGCCCGGGCTGTAGAGCGCCAGCGCCATGAAGGCGTCAAAGCCGACCCAGCCGCCCGCGGCCGCGATGTGCTCGCGAATCTGCTGGGTCAATGCGCCCGATAAACTCGCACTATTGCTTGCACTATTACTTTCGCTACTGTCCGTCATTGGTCTTCTTTCCGGCAACAAGCCGCCATTTTCGGCTGTAATTGCCGGTTGCCATTTTTCTGCCTGGAAATCTCCGTGCGACGACACGCAACCTATCGAGGAACTTGAATGCAACAGCGCTGGGTACTGATCACGGGCGGCGGCCTGCGCCTGGGCCGCGAATTCTGCCTGGCGTTCGCGCGCGCCGGCTGGAACGTCGCCTGCCACTACCTGCGCAGCCGGGATGCCGCCGAAGCCACCTGCGCCGAAGTGCGCGCCCTGGGCGTGCAGGCGCTGGCCTTCCAGGCCGATCTCAGCGAGCGCGGCGCCGTGGCGCCCCTGCTCACGCGCGTGCATGCGGCCTGCGGCAGCCTGCCCCGGGCGCTGGTCAACAACGCCTCGCTGTTCGAGCCCGACAGCGCAAGCGACTTCGGCACCGACCTGAACCGCGTGGACCGGCAACTGCACACCAATACGCTGACGCCGCTGCTGCTGGCCAGCGACTGGGCGCAGCGCTGGCAGGCACACGACCAGGCCCAGCCGCCCGCGCCGGGCAGCGTGCGGCCGGTGGCCATCCATGTGCTGGACCAGAAGGTCTTCAACCTGAATCCCGATTATTTCTCCTACACGCTGTCCAAGCTGGCGCTGGAGCGCGGCGTGGCGCTGCAGGCCCAGGCGCTCGCCCCCCATGTGCGCGTCGTGGGCCTGGCGCCCGGGCTGATGTACCCCAGCGGGCCGCAAAGCCAGGACAATTACGACCGCGCGGCGCGCGTGAATCTGCTGCGTGCGCCGCTGGCCGCGCAGGATGTGGCGCAGACCGGCGTCTTCTTCGCGGAAAACCCGGCAATTACAGGAATAACGCTATGCGTGGACAATGGGCAGCATCTGGTGCCGTTGGAACGTGATGTCATGTTCATGATCGAGTGAGTTGCACCGATCCCGTCCACCCATGCCTTCGACCTTCACCATGACCGATAATCCGCCGCGCGTTGGCGCGCACGAGCTCCTGCTGCAATGCCGGCGGCTGTTCCTGCAAGGGCTGGAACAGCAGGTGTCGATTGGCATCCACGACTTCGAGCGCGCAGCAAAGCAGCGCATGCGTTTCGACATCGACCTGTATGTGCCACTGCGCGCCACCACGCCCAGCGCCGACGCGCTGCATGAAGTGGTCGATTACGACTTCGTGCGCGAGGCCGTGCAGCGCGAAGTCGCGCGCGGCCATATCGCGCTGCAGGAAACGCTGTGCGACGCCCTGCTGCAGACGCTGCTGGCCCATCCCCAGGTGGTGGCCGCACGCGTGGCCACCAGCAAACCCGATGTCTACCCCGACTGCGCTGCGGTCGGTGTCGAAGTCTTCACCATCAAGCCGAACGCGGCCGAACTTCTTTCCTTGCCATCATGACCTCAGCTGCTGTGGGCAGCCAAACCCTGAACCTGACCGGTTTGCGATTTGACGCCAACCTGGGCATTCTTGCCCATGAAAAGACCGCGCCCCAACCGATACAGGTGGACGCCGAACTGAACCTCGGACCGCAGGCGCTGCGCCCCAAGGACGACGACATCGGCCATGTGCTGGACTACCGCAAGGTGCGCCAGATCATCATCGACGAATGCACGGCAGAGCATGTGAACCTGCTTGAAAGCCTGATCGGCAAGCTGGCCCAGCGCCTGATGCTGCTGCCCGGCGTGCGCGGCGTACGCGTGAAAATCGCGAAACTGGAAATCTTCGACGACTGTGAAGTCGCCATCCGTATTGAAACCGGCCAATGGTGAGCCCCCGATGAACACCGCTACAGAACACAACCCCTGGATCGACGAAGCGCCCGCCGTCGCCACCGATGCCGCCGCCGCTGCCAAGGCCGCCGGCATCAAGATCGAGCGCGAACAGCACAAGCTCGAAAAGCGCCTGTGCCGCGAAGTCGGCCGCGCCATCGTCGACTTCAACATGATCGAGGAAGGCGACAAGATCATGGTCTGCATGTCCGGCGGCAAGGACAGCTACACCATGCTCGACATCCTGCTGAAGATGCAGCGCCGCGCGCCCGTGAAGTTCGAGCTGGTCGCCGTCAACCTCGACCAGAAGCAGCCCGGCTTTCCCGACCATATCCTGCCCGAGTACCTCAAGGGCCTGGGCGTGCCGTTCCATATCGAGACGCAGGACACCTACAGCGTCGTCAAGCGCGTGATCCCCGAAGGCAAGACCACCTGCGGGCTGTGCAGCCGCCTGCGCCGCGCCATCCTGTACAAGGTGGCCGACCAGCTGGGCTGCACGAAGATCGCGCTGGGCCACCACCGCGACGACATCCTGCAGACGCTGCTGCTCAACATGTTCTACGGCGGCCGCATCAAGGGCATGCCGCCCAAGCTGGTCAGCGACGACGGCAAGCATGTGGTGATCCGTCCGCTGGCCTATGTGCCCGAGAAGGACACCGAGCGCTGGGCCAAGTCGCAGAACTTCCCCATCATTCCCTGCAATCTCTGTGGCAGCCAGGACGGCCTGCAGCGCGTGGCCGTGGGCGAGATGCTGCGCGAGTGGGAGAAAAAGCACCCGGGCCGTATCGAGAACATGTTCCGCGCCATGCAGAATGTCGTGACCACGCATATGCTGGACCCCAAGCTGCACGATTTCAAGAACGCCAAGGCCACGGGGGTTGCCAACCCCGACGGCGACATGGCGTTCGACCATGAGGAATTCCCGAGCGCGGCCACGCTGCCCGGGGTCCAGGTGGTCCAGCTGTCCTGAGAAGGCAGCGTCGGGGCGACGGGGATGCCGGGCTCGCCGCCCTCCCGCCCTTGGTTTTGCACTGCGAGCACATGAAGGAAATTGCCATGGCCTCGATCCGCTGGAAACTCTCCCTCACGGTGCTCGGTTGCGCCGCGCTGCTGGCCGCCTGTGCCAGCGTGCGCGACGTGCAAAGCGATGTGCAAAGCTTCTCGGCCCTGCCCGGCCTGCCGGTGCCGCCGACCTATCGCCTCGAGCTGCTGCCTTCGCAACAGGCCCAGGCGCCGCAGTTTGCGGTGATCGAGGCCCAGGCCCAGCAATCGCTGGCCAAGGTCGGCCTGCGTCGCGATGACAGCCAGGCCAGCCTGGTGGTGCAGATCGGCGCGCAGGCACGCTATACGCGCGACATGGCCTCCTATTACGGACCTTACGCCCCCTACGGCCCGCGCTGGAACTGGGGCCTGGGCTTTGGCCGTGGCGCGGGCTGGGGCATGGGCATGGGCTTTGGCGGCTTCATGTTCGATACCCCACCGCTGCTGCACTACCGCGCGGTGAACCTGGTGATGCGCGAGCAGGGTTCGCAGCGCATCGTCTATGAAACCTCGGCGGTGCATGAGGATGTCTGGACCAATGATCCGGCCATCTTCGGCGTGCTGTTCGATGCCGCGCTCACCGGCTTCCCGAATCCGCCCCAGGGCCCGCGCCATGTGCGCACGCCGCTGCCGGTGTCCGGCCCGGCCACGCCGGCTCCCGCGGCGCCACCGGTGCAGCCCGCCCGGCCCTGAACCCGCCGCAGCGCCAGCCGCGCGCTGCACTGCCCCGTCATTCGGCTGCCTGCGCCACGCAGCCGACCTGCCCTGCGCCATGCAGACTTGAGCGCTGCTTCGCCTGGCGCTGAGCGCAGTGCGGGCGGCGCGCTGCCGCCCGCCATAAAAGACCCGGCTTCCAGGGAACTGCGCCCGCCGCCGGCGTTACCTACCTTCCATATTCCAGCGAGCCATTGCATTCAGTGCGCCTGCCGGCCATTTGATTATGGCCGGCAAGAATCTTGAATCCTGCACGGCTGCGGCCTGCCCGGGCGCAAGAGCGTTGCACCGCTGGAATGATCGGCACAAAGCATATTTTTGTCTTTTCCCATGGAAGGTTGGATATGAACTTCAAGCACGGCAGACTCGCATCCTCTTTGCTGTTGGCAGGATTACTCAGCGCCTGCGGCGGTGGCAACGACGGCACGCCTTCAGGGCAGGCAGGCACGCCGCCGGGACAGAATCACGGGACTACGCCGCCAGCCGCCAGTCCAACGAGCACCTACTCCGGCACGGTGCGCGACACCAATGGTCAACCCATCGCCAACCTTCCGGTGGTGCTGGAAAATCGCAGCTCCGATGCAAGCTATGAGACGACGACCGACGCCGAGGGAAATTTCAGCGTCGAGGTGGCACCCGGTTTTTACGACGCCATTTATGACGACAAAAATGCCACGAATCTGGTGACAGAGCAAAAGACGGCGATCAACTTGAATGGCGACCAGAAACTGGAAGTGCGCATGCAAAGTGCCTCAGGCCAGGCGCACAACTGGTTTGCAGGCCAGATCAAGGATATGCAGAACCAACCCGTCGCGAACCGCAAGCTGTTGCTGCTGTCCTCGGTCGCACGGGCACGCGCATCGGCAGGCGCTGCGCAGGTGCCGGACCCGGTCATCGTCGAGTCGGATGACAAAGGGAATTTCTCCACGGCGCTGGGCAAGCCTGGCATGGACGTTGATCTGGATGTGCTGGTGCTGGCGCCGGATGCACCGCCGCTGGAGGTACAGAAACTCGCCAACGATTACCCGTTTGCTTCCGAACTGGAGAAAGCGCAATTCCAAGAGAATTTCGATGAATTCACCGAGAAGCACGTAGAGGAAAGCATAGATATTGAAAAGCCCAACGGGGCGCTGCACGCCGAGATCGTCATCGGCTCCGGCAACCACAATCTGCGCGGCGCCACCGGCGCACCCAGCGTGGTTCCCGCCGATGCCAGGAAACTGGCCGAGAGTGAAAATGTCCCCGTCACGGTGGCGAGCGCCTGGACGCAACTCAAAAGAAATGCAGCCAATGCCTTGCTGAGCGTCATCCCCTCGGCATATGCCGGGGACATGATTGCCAAGTTCCTGCTGGTGCCCGCTCAGGCCGATGTCAGCGGAAAGATCAACGGCGGCATCCTGGTCAATGGAAGAATCACGCCGGTGTCCGAGAGCTGCAAATACAACTCCCTGCTGGACATGAACAATGGCGTGCAGGCTTTTGACAAGGACAGCACCGTTCCCGCATCACGCACCAAATTCTGCGTGACCAAGGGCCAGACCTTGTGGCTATACAACTACAAGATCAATCTGCTGACGCCGAAGCGCGGCCACTACCGTTTCACGGACGAGGTCAATGACACCTATGCGCTGAGAGTCATGAACACCTTCTTTTCACATAATCTGCGCTACAACAGCAGCCATCCGACCATTGTCGAGGTCGAGTACTCCACGGGCGAGAATTGAAGGCTCCCTAGTGCACATGGCGGATATCGGGAATGGCCGCCATCAGCACCCGCGTGTATTCATGCTGGGGGGCATCGAGCACCTCCTGGGCGTCGCCGGCCTCGACCAGCCGGCCGCGCTGCATCACACCGATGTCGTCGCACATGTGGCGAATCACCGCGAGGTTGTGGCTGATCAGCAGATAGGTCAGGCCGAACTCCTGCTGCAGGTCGCGCATCAGGTTCAGCACCTGGGCCTGCACGGACACATCGAGCGCCGAGGTCGGTTCGTCGCAGATGATGAACTCGGGCTGGCTGGCCAGCGCGCGCGCAATGGCGATGCGCTGGCGCTGGCCGCCCGAGAACTGGTGCGGGTACTTGCGCGCGTCGTCGGGCTTCATGCGCACGCGGCGCAGGGCCTGGGCCACGCGCTCGGCGGTCTCCTCGGGACGCTGGCTCAAACCCAGCACTTCGAGCGGCTCGGCAATCAAGCGCTCCACGGTCCAACGCGGGTTCAGGCTCGCATACGGGTCCTGGAAGATCATCTGGATGCGCCGGCGCAGGTCGGCCTGCGTCTGGAAGCGGTCCTCGCCATCGAACAGCACCTGGCCGCGCGTGGGCACGGTGAGGCCGGCCACCATGCGCGCCACCGTGGACTTGCCCGAGCCTGATTCGCCGACCAGGCCAAAGGTGCTGCCCTGGCGGATCTTGAAGCCCACGCCGTCCACGGCCTGCAGCAGCTTGCGCGGCTGGCGCGACACCACGCGCTCGAGCCAGCCCAGCGACAGATCGTATTCCTTGCCCAGGTCACGCACCTCGACCAGGGTCTTGCCTTCACCCGGGGTGGCACGCGCCACGGGCACGACCTTCGCGGCTTCCACTGGCGCCGAACTACCGATTTCGGGCACGGGCAGGCGTTCCAAACGTTCATGCACGGACGGAATCGCCGCCATCAGCACGCGCGTATAGGGTTCGCTTGGCCGGTCCAGCACGTCGCGTACCGGGCCGGTTTCCAGCACCCGGCCCTGGTACATGACCATCACGCGGTCGGCGGTTTCGGCGATGACCCCCATGTCGTGGGTGATCAGCATGGCCGCGGCGCCGCGCTCGCGGCACACGCGGCGCAGCAGCGCGATGATCTGCGCCTGCACCGAGACGTCGAGCGCCGTTGTGGGTTCGTCGGCAATGATCAGCTGCGGCTCGGCGCACAGGGCCAGCGCGATCGCCACGCGCTGGCGCATGCCACCGGAGAACTGGTGCGGGTACTGGCCGAAGCGCACCCGGGGCTCGGGAATCTCGACTTCTTCGAGCAGCTCCAGCGCGCGCGCCTTGGCCTGGGCCTCGGTCAGCGGCAGATGGGTGCGTATGGTTTCGACCAGATGCCGGCCCACGGTATAGACCGGGTTGAGGCTGGTCAGCGGGTCCTGGAAGATCGAGCCTATGCGCCGGCCGCGGATGCGGCGCAGGGCTTCGCCCTGCAGCTGGTCGATGCGCTCGCCGGCCAGCTCCACCGTGCCGCTGGAAATGCGCCCCGGCGGGTCGATCAGCCCGATCACGGCCGCACCGGTCATGGACTTGCCCGCGCCCGATTCGCCGACCACGCCCAGGATTTCCCCGGCGGCAATCTCGAAGTTCACATCGCTGAGCACCTGCACCGGGCCGCGGTAGGTATCAAAGGTCACGCCCAGCTGGCGCACCCGCAGTACCGGGGGGGAAGTAGGGTCGGTGGAACTCATTGCAGCTTGGGATTCAAGGCGTCGCGCAGCCAGTCGCCGACCAGGTTGACGGACAGTGCCAGGGCCAGCAGCACCAGCGAGGGGAACAGCAAAATCCACCACTCGCCCGAGAACAGAAAGCTCTGGCCGATGCGGATCAGCGTGCCCAGCGAAGGCTGGGTCGGCGGCAGACCCACGCCCAGATACGACAGCGTGGACTCGGCGACAATGGCATGCGCAAAGCTGATCGCGGCAATCACCAGGATGGGGGCGAGCAGATTGGGCAGGATATGCCGGCCCAGGATGGCCGTGCGGCTGCGGCCTATCAGCTGCGCCGCCAGCACATAGTCCTTTTGCTTCTCGACCATGACGGCGCCGCGCACCGTGCGCGCGTACTGCACCCAGTCGGACAGCGCGATGGCCAGGATGATGACCAGCACCGCGACCTGCTCGCGCACGCCTTCGGGCACCACGCCGCGCACGATGCCCAGGATCAGCATCGCCACCAGGATCACGGGAAAGGTCAGCTGCACATCGGCAACGCGCATCAGCAGGGTATCGAACCAGCCGCCGGCATAGCCCGCGACCAGGCCCAGCGGTATGCCAATGCACAGCGACAGCAGCACGGCCGACACGCCGACCAGCACCGACATGCGCAGGCCGTAGAGGATGGCCGAGGCCACATCGCGGCCCTGGTCGTCGGCGCCCAGCGCATAGAAGGCGCCGTTGATGCCTTCGGACCAGGGCGGCAGGAAGGCATCGTTGAGCTCCAGTGCGCCGGAGTCAAACGGGTTCTGCCAGGCCAGCAAGGGCGCGAACAGCGTAGCCAGCACGATCAGCAGCAGCACCGCGGACGCCACCTGCACGGTGCGCGAGCGCGCAAACGCGCGCTTGACCGGCGAATCGCTCTGGCGCCAGCCGCGCCGCGGCGGCGCGGGGCTAGGAATCACATCGGACATGTTTCATTTCCCTTTATCGGCGGCGCAGCCGCGGGTCCACGGCCAGGTAGAGAAAGTCCACCAGCAGGTTGATCACCACATACAGCAGCGCGATGAACATCAGATAGGCGGCGATCAACGGCACATCGACGCCCTGGATGGACGAGATGAACAGCAGGCCCACGCCCGGCCACTGGAACACGGTTTCGGTGACGATGGAAAACGCGATCAGCGCGCCGATCTGCAGACCGGCGATGGTGATCACCGGAATCAGCGTGTTGCGCAGCGCATGGCCGAAGTACAGGTCCTTCTCGCGCAGGCCGCGCGCGCGGCCGAAGCGGATGTAGTCGGAGCGCAGCACCTCGAGCATCTCGGCGCGCACCAGCCGCATGATCAGCGTCATGTTGTAGAAGCCCAGCGTGATCGCCGGCAGGATGATGGCGCTCCAGCCCGAGGCCGTGAGCAGGCCGGTTTCCCAGCCGCCGACCTTCACCGTGCTGCCGCGGCCGAACGACGGCAGCCAGCGCAGCTCCACGGCAAACAGGTAGATCAGGCCGATGCCGATCAGGAAGGTGGGCAGCGAGACCCCGACCAGCGAGCCGGTCATGACCGCGCGGCTGAGCCAGCCCTCGCTGCGCAGCGCCGTATAGACCCCCAGCACCACGCCTATCACCAGCGCGCCCAGCGAGGCCATCAGCGCCAGCTCCAGCGTGGCCGGCAGGCGCTCGGCGATGACTTCGCTGACCGGCCGCTTGAGGCGGTAGGAGATGCCCAGGTCACCTTGCACCACCTTGCCCACATAGTTGAGGTATTGCAGCGGCACGGGCTTGTCGAAGCCCAGCTCGGTGTTCAGCGCCGCGCGTTCCTCCAGCGTTGCATCCTCGCCCAGCAGGCTGATCGTCGGGTCACCGATATGGCGGAACACCATGAAGGCGATGAGGGAGACAGCAAGCAGCACCAGGGCCGACTGGCCCAGGCGGCGCAACAGATAGGCGAGCATGCTGGCCTCACTTCGCGCCGAGCTTCACGTCCTTGAAGAGCACGGCGTTGTCCGGATGGACCGGCACGTCGATGCGCTTGATCGAGGCGAAATGGATCACCTGATCGTGCAGGGGAATGTAGAAACGCTCCTTCTGCACCACGTCCCAGATGCGCTTGGTGATCTGGTCGCGCTTGGTCTTGTCGGACTCGGAGGCCAGCGCGACGATGTCGCTGTCGACGGCCGCGTTGCTGAAGCCCGTGGCATTGGTCGGGCCGCGCCCGTCCTTGCCGCGCGTGTGCACCAGGAAGTCGAAGATATAGGCCGAGTCATAGGTCGGCACGCCCCAGCCATAGAGGTAGAAGTCGATGTCGGCGTTGTTGATGGCCACGCTCTGCTGCGCGATGGGACGCGCCACGACCGAGGTCTTGATGCCCACACGGCTCAGGAAGCCGGCGATCGCGGTGCTGATCGCCTCGTCGTTGACATAGCGGTCGTTGGAGGTGTGCAGCGTCAGATCGAAGCCGTTGGGATAGCCGGCATCGGCCAGCAGCTGCTTGGCCTTGGCGACATCCACCTTGGGATAGGCGGCCATGGCCTTGCTGTAGCCGTTGACGAAGGACGGCGCGATCATGCCCGAGGGAATCGACAGCCCGCGCATGACCGAGCGCTTGATCGCATCGCGGTCTATGGCCAGATGGATGGCTTCGCGCACGCGCGCATCGGCCAGCGGGTTCTTGCCCTTGACGCTGGACGTCTTGAGTTCCTTGCCGCCGACGTTGAGGCCCAGGAAGATGGAGCGGTTTTCCGGGCCTTCGTTGATGCGCAGGCGCTGGTCCTGCTTGAGGCGGGCGACGTCCTGCGCGGGAATGTCCTGGGCGAAATCGACCTCGCCCGACAGCAGCGCGGCGACGCGCGTGGCCGGCGACTTGATCGGCAGATAGATCAGCTCGGTGATCTGCAGCGGCGCCTGGCCCTTGCCCCAGTACGCAGGGTTGAGCTTCATGACGGTGCGCGCATCCTGCTCGCGGCTCACCAGCTGGTAGGGGCCGGTGCCATTGGCGTTGCGGGTGGCGAAATTCTCGGTCGAGCTCGCCGGGTCCTGCGTGGTTTCCGCGCCCTTGGACTTGGACCAGGCCTCGCTCATGATGAACAGGTTGGTGAGGTTGTCAGGGAAGATCAGGTTGGGGCCGTTGGTCTTGACATGCACCGTGAGGTCATCGACGGCCTTGACTTCGACCATCGAGGCCAGCAGCGACTTGACCTGGGCCGTCGGGCCCTTGGCGCGCTGCAGCGAGAACGCGACGTCCTTGGCGGTGAGCGCCGCGCCGTCATGGAACTTGACGCCGGGGCGCAGCTTGAATTCCCAGACCGTGGGGTCGGCGGTCATCTTCCACGAGCTGGCCAGCATGGGCACCAGCTTGCCCTTGGCATCGCGCCCCACCAGGGTTTCGTACATCTGGTGCAGCAGCACGAAATTGGTGCCGGTGTTGAATGAATGGGGATCGAGCGTGGTGGGGTCGGAAGCACGGGCCCAGCGCACGGTTTCGGCCTGAGCAGCGCCAGAAGTCAGCAGGCCTGCGGCGAGCAGGGATGAAAACAACATTTTCAGCAGCATCGATATTCCTCAGCAAACGAAGTAAGGGAAGCCAGCCCGCGAGCAGCCTTGCATCGGGCTGCCGCGCTCGCACACCGCACAGATGCAAGATCCGGGCCCACGCTCTGTGCTCCAACCATCTTGCCGGTACTGGGGATAGCGATCAAGGGGGAAAACGCAAAGCCCCCGGCGGGCGCCTGCCTGTCATTTGCCTTCGAATTTCACCTCCTTGAAGTGCACTTCGTTTTCGGGATGCACGGGAATGTTGAGTCGCCGGATGGATGCGAAGTGCACCATCTGGTCGTGCAGCGGAATGTAGAAGCGCTCCTTCTGCACCACGTCCCAGATGCGCTGGATCGCGGCATCGCGCCTGGCCTTGTCCGACTCGGAGGCCAGCGAGGCGATATCCGCGTCGACGCTGGCACTGCTGAAGCCCGTGGCATTGGTCGGCCCGCGCCCATCCTTGCCGCGCGTATAGACCAGGAAGTCGAAGATATAGGCCGAGTCGTAGGTCGGCACACCCCAGCCGAACAGGTAGAAGTCGGCGTCGGCGTTGTTGATGGCCACGCTGTGCTGCGCGATCGGCCGCGAGATCACCGTGGTCTTGATGCCTATGCGCCCCAGGAAGCCCGCCACGGCGGTGCTGATGGCCTCGTCGTTGACATAGCGGTCATTGGTCGAATACAGCGTCAGATCGAAGCCGTTGGCGTAGCCGGCATCGGCCATCAGCTTCTTCGCCCGCGGCACGTCGACCTTGGGATAGGCCGCCATGGCGCGGGTGTAGCCATGCACGAAGGGCGGCGCGATGATGCCCGAGGGAATCGACAGCCCGCGCATCACCGAGCGCTTGATCGCATCGCGGTCTATGGCCAGGTGGATGGCTTCGCGCACGCGCGCATCGGCCAGCGGATTGCGGCCCTTGAGACTGGAGTACTTGAGTTCCTTGCCGCCGACATTGAGGCCCAGGAAGATGGAGCGGTTTTCCGGGCCTTCGTTGATGCGCAGGCGCTGGTCCTGCTTGAGTCTGGCCACATCCTGCGCGGGAATGTCCTGGGCGAAATCGACCTCGCCTGACAGCAGCGCGGCGACACGCGTGGCCGGCGACTTGATAGGCACATAGATCAGCTCGGTCACCTGCAGCGGCGCCAGGCCCTTGCCCCAATACCGGGGGTTGAGCTTCATCACGGTTTTCGCATCCATTTCACGGCTGGCCAGCTGATAGGGGCCGGTGCCGTTGACGTTGCGCGTGGCGAAGTTCTCGGTGCTGGTGGACGCGTCCTGTGTGGTCTCGGCGCCCTTGGCCCTGGCCCAGGCGGCGTTCATGATGAACAGGTTGGTCAGGTTGTTGGGAAAGATCAGGTTGGGCCCGCTGGTCTTGACCTGCACGGTGAGCGCATCGACGGCCCTGGCCTCGACCATGGACGACAGCAGCGACTTGACCTGGGCCGTAGGCCCCTTGGCGCGGTTCAGCGAGAACACCACATCGCTGGCCGTGAGCGCCGCGCCGTCATGGAATTTGACATTCGGGCGCAGCTTGAACTCCCAGACCGTGGGGTCGTCGGTGAGCTTCCACGAGGTCGCCAGCGACGGCTGGAGCCGGCCCTTGGCATCGCGCGTGACCAGCGTCTCGTACATCTGGTGCAGCAGCGAGAAATTGGTGCCGACATTGAAGGCGTGGGGATCGAGCGATGTGGGATCGGACGCCCGCGCCCAGCGCAGCGTCTCGGCCGGGGCCGCTGGCGCCCAGAGCAGGCCCGCGGCCACAAGCGATGAAAGCAGTAGTTTGCGCTGCATGGCATTCTCCTCGGCAAGGGGTGGAAAAGTTGCTGCCTCCGATCTTGGTCGCGGCCCACGCCACGCGAAAGGATGCAAGCACCGCCCCCCTGTCAGCCGCTGCCGCGCGTCCATGCGCAGCAGCAGCGCTTTTGCGCCGCCAATGTCTTTTGCGTCCAACCCTTCACCGGCCCGGCCAAGCCCGTTGTCGCACAATCGGCAGCTGCCTTTTTCCATTGCCCTGTTCTGCCGCATGCAAGCCACCCGCATCATCGCCATCCGCCACGGAGAAACCGCCTGGAACGCCACGGCGCGCCTGCAAGGCCACCAGGACATTCCGCTCAACGCATTGGGCCTGTGGCAGGCCGCGCAGGCGGCGCAGGCGCTGGCCGACGAGCCCGTGGCGCAGATCTACAGCAGCGACCTGCAGCGCGCCTACCAGACCGCGCAGGCCGTGGCCGGCGTCACCGGCGCACCGCTCGCGGCCGAACCCGGCCTGCGCGAGCGCAGCTTCGGCATCTATGAGGGCCGCACCTTTGCCGAGCTCGAAGCCGAGCTGCCCGAAGTCGCGCGCCGCTGGCGCCAGCGCGAGCCCGAGTTCACGCCCGAAGGTGGCGAATCGCTGATCATGCTGCGCGAGCGCGTGCGCGCCACCGTCGAGCGCCTGGCCGCGCGCCATGCGGGCGAGCTGATCGTGCTCACGGCCCACGGCGGCGTGCTCGACACGCTGTACCGCCTCGCCACGGGCCAGGAATTGCAGGCGCCGCGCACCTTTGCGCTGGGCAATGCGGCGATCAACCGGCTGCTGTGGACGCCGCAAGGCCTGGGACTGGTGGGCTGGGCCGACACCAGCCATCTTGAAAATACCGCAAGAGACGAAATATGTTGATGACGGCCTGCGGCCGTCGAGCTGTTCACCGCCCTACCTGACGAAAGCCTGCCGACCATGCGACTGCTTCTTGCCCTGCTGCTGCCCTTTTCCGTGTTCTTCACCATTGGCCGGCCTTTTTCCGGCCTGTTCTGCCTGGTGCTGCAGATCACGCTGATCGGCTGGATTCCGGCGGCCATCTGGGCCGTGTATGCGCTGAGCCAATACAAGACCGATCAGAAGATCAAGCAGTCCCTGCGGCAGCGCCATTGAACTCGCGGTCCTGGCCCGGGCAGTGGGTTGCAGGGGTAGCGCTTTTTGCCCAGGATGAACTTTCTTGCAGAATGTTGCTCAGAGAATCCTCTCCGCAACCTGCAAGACCATGCCTGACAAACCTGCCCCCGCGGCACAAGACGACTTAAAACCGGCCTCCATTCAGACGCAAAGTGGGGGCCGCAAATGATAGAGTTATTCAGCGACCCCGCCGTCTGGGTCGGCCTCATGACCCTGGTGATCCTCGAGATCGTCCTGGGCATAGACAACCTCATCTTCATTGCCATCCTTGCCGAGAAGCTCCCGCCGCACCAGCGGGACAAGGCCAGAATCATCGGTCTGAGCCTCGCGCTGTTCATGCGCCTGGGCCTGCTCACGGTGATCTCCTGGATAGCCACGCTCACCACGCCCCTCGTCAATCTCGGTCCGCTGTCGCTGTCCGGCAGAGACCTGATCCTGCTGCTGGGCGGCCTGTTCCTGATCTTCAAGGCCACGACCGAATTGCATGAGCGCATGGAAGGCGTGACGCACTCCACCAGCACCGGCAAGGCGTATTCGAGCTTTCTGGCGGTGGTGACGCAGATCGTGGTGCTGGACGCGGTGTTCTCGCTCGACGCCGTGATCACCGCCGTGGGCATGGTCGACGAGCTGCCGGTCATGATGGCCGCCGTGGTGATCTCCATCGGCGTGATGCTGCTGGCCTCCAAGCCGCTGACCCGCTTCGTGAACGCCCACCCCACGGTCATCGTGCTGTGCCTGAGCTTCCTGCTGATGATAGGTTTCAGCCTGGTGGCCGAAGGCCTGGGCTTCGATGTGCCCAAGGGCTATCTCTATGCGGCGATAGGCTTCTCCATCCTGATCGAGTTCTTCAACCAGCTGTCGTCGCGCAACGCCAAGGCACTGGAGCTGCGCGTGCCGCTGCGCGAGCGCGCGGCCAACAAGGTGCTGTCGCTGATGTCGGCCCAGCGTGGCGACACGGCGAACGTCGCGGACAGCGCCGACCTGCCGGACCAGCCCCAGGCCTTTGCGCCCGAAGAGCGGCTCATGGTCTCGGGCGTGCTGTCGCTGGCCGAGCGCAAGGTGCGCTCGATCATGACCCCGGTGTCCGAGGTCGACTGGGTGGAGCTCAACGGCGATGTCGAGGCCATCAAGGAGTCGCTGGGCGACAACCCGCACAGCTATCTGCCGGTCTGCCAGGACAGCATCGACGAGCTGGTCGGCGTGGCGCGCGCCAAGGACATGCTGCGCGACCTGATGCAGTTCGGCTCCATCCAGCCGGCGACCATCAAGCGCCCGCTGTTCGTGCAGGAAAGCACGGGCGTCATCGCGCTGATCAACGACCTGCGCACATCCAAGGGGCGCATGGTCATCGTCAAGAACGAGTTCAACGTGATGTCCGGTGTGGTCACCCCCATCGACGTGCTCGAAGCGATTGCCGGCGAATTCCCGGATGAGGACGAGACCTTCACCATCCAGAAATCGCCTGACCGCGAGAATCTCTGGATCGCGAGCGGCGCGACCGACCCGCATCTGGTGCAGCAGCTGCTCGATACCCAGCAGCTGATCAACGCCAACGACATCTATGCCACGCTCAGCGGCCTGCTGACCGACCGGCATGGTGCGGTGCCGGCCGAGGGCACGCAGATCGACATCGGCGACTGGCGCTTCACGGTGCTGGAAAACGACGACGATGTGCTCAGGAAGCTGAGCATCGAAAGAATCGAGCCCGAGCCATATTGAACGCCATGCCTTGCCGCCGCCAACGCGGCATGGCATCTTCTTCATGACCAAGATCACCTTGCTGTGGAGCGCGCTGGCGCTGACCACACTCACTGCCTGCTCCGACTTCCGCGAGCGCCTGTCCGATGGCTATCCGACCAAGGATGTCGTCATCGACAAGGACCGCGCCACGCCCAACCAGCTGGCCGATGCGCTCAACCAGATCGCGCGCCTGTCGCTGCTCGGCGACGACTGGGAATTCGAGGACGAAAGCAATCGCTGCAGCGTGACCGTCCTGGAAGGCGAAACGCGGCTTGAACGCCGGCTGAGCCTCAAGAACGCGACCTTTGAAATCCAGCGCGACAAGGCCAGCGGCAAGTACTACGCGGTTCTGAGGAACCGCGATCAGCTGCGGCTGGACCACGACGGCACGGCCCTGCGCCTGTTCGAGACCGATTCCTACCATGGGCTGTCCATCGCCGAAGGCTATCTGATGGCGCTGGCGCAGAAATGCGCGGCCAGCCTGGTGCCCAAAGCCTGAAGCCCAGGCCCGGCCTCAGGGCTCGGGCACCCAGCCGCCGGGCACGCGCGCCAGCAATGGCGCATCAAGCGCGCCCAGTACCGGGATGGGCCGGCCATCGCTGTGCCGCAGCCGCTCGCGCCAGCGCGTGCCCTGGCGCATCGCCACCGCAATCGCCACCACCTGCGCGCCGCAGCGGCCCAGCAGCCGCACGCCCGACAGCATGGTGGCGCCGGTGCTCACGGTGTCGTCGACCACCAGCACGCGCCGCCCTTCAAGCAGGCTGATCTGGTGCGGATCGAGATACAGCCGCTTGTCCTGGCCGGGCGAGGTGATCGAGCGCACCGGCTCGGACAGCTCGTCGCGGTACCAGTACTTGCGCGAGAAACCCAGCGGAATGAAACGCGCATGGCCCAGCTGCCTGGCCACCGTGGGGGCAAACGACAGGCCCAGCGTCGGCAGGCCCACCACGGCGTCGACGGCATAGCCGCGCACCTGCTGCACCATGGCCTCGCACAGCGTCTGCACCACATCGAGCGCGGCCTGGTTGGCGACCAGCGACGCCATGCAGCGCGCCGCGTCATGGGGCAGCGCGCGCAGCGGCAGCAGCAGATAGCGGCCATCGCGCAACCGCGCGGGGTAGCTGCGCTGGTAGGGCGGCGTGGTGGGTTGCTCCAGTTCATCGGCCGAGACAATGCGCTGCCAATAGCCGCTGGTGGCGTCGAAATCCGGGGTATCGACTGCGTGAACTGCCTGCGAACGGATATCCACCATGCTGGGCCTCGCATGCCGGAAGCGCCGGCGGCGCGCAGATCATAGCCAGCGCCGCGCGCCCGGCTGGCGGCTGCGGCCCTGCGCGCAACCCAGGTTTTGGTCGCCGCGGCGCGCCTGGCAACGCCGCTATTTTTCAGATATCGATCTGCCGGAAAATTCGTTTCACCGTGTCCGCCGCCTGCCTAGGATGACTCTCCACTGCGTTGAAAACGCCTACCCTGGAGCATCCGATGAGCGCTGTTTTGCAATCCCTGACCGCCAGCCTGGCGGGCCCGCTGGACATCACGCCACTGGCCGTGCGCATTGGCGCCGAGGTGCGCGGCCTGCGCCTGTCGGGCGATCTTGATGCCGACACCGTGGTCCAGCTGCGCGCCGCGCTGCTGCGCCACCGCGTGCTGTTCTTCAAGGGCCAGCACCACCTCGATGACGCCAGCCACCAGGCCTTTGGCCGGCTCTGGGGCGAGATCGAAGCCCATCCCACGGTGCCCGCGCCCGACGGCACGCGCTTTCTCGAACTCGACTCGCGCCATGGCGGGCGCGCCGACTCCTGGCATACGGACGTGACCTTCAAGGCCGCGCCGCCCAAGGCCTGCGTGCTGCGCGCCATGGTGCTGCCGCCGCATGGCGGCGACACCGTCTGGGCCAACACCGTCGCCGCCTACGAAGGCCTGCCCGCGCCGCTCAAGGCCCTGGCCGACCAGCTCTGGGCCGTGCATGGCAATGACTACGACTACGCCGACCCGCGCCAGCAGACCATGGCCAGCGCGCAGGAAGCCGCGGGCCGCGCCGCCTACCGCGCGACGTTCCGCAGCAAGACCATAGAAGCCGAACACCCGGTGGTGCATGTACATCCCGAGACCGGCGAGCGCGCGCTGCTGCTGGGCCATTTCGCCAAGCGGCTGAACCTGCTGCGCCAGCAGGAATCGAGCGCGCTGCTGGAGCTGCTGCACCAGCGCATCGTCGCGCTGGAGAACACCGTGCGCTGGCGCTGGTCCGAAGGCGATGTCGCGATCTGGGACAACCGCGCGACCCAGCACTACGCAATCAACGACTACGGCGACCAGCACCGCGTGGTGCGCCGCGTCACGGTGACCGGCGAACACACCACGGCCATCGATGGCCGCAAGAGCATTGACCGTACGGCGGCCAACGCCTGAACCTCGTTTCCTGACTCCGGACCCTTGCCATGCCCTACTCCAGTGACATCCCTACGTTCGCTCCCGCCGGCTCGCGCCGCGACCTGTTGCGCGCCGGCGCCGGCGCCGCCGTCGGCGCCCTGTGGGGCATGCCCGCCTTCGCCCAGCGCGCCAAGCCGCTGCAGGGCACGACGCTCAATGTCGCGCTGTCAGCACCGCCTACTCCAAGCTGCTGCGGCCCTGGATCGCCGAATTCGAGGAAAGCACGGGCGCGCGCGTGAACTTCGACACGCCGGGCTTTCCGGTCTACAACCAGCGCACCGATCTGGAGCTGTCGACCAAGGGCAGCGCCTACGACGTGGTCAACGTGACCTTCATCTATTCGAGCCGCTGGATCAACTCGGGCTGGCTCACGCCGCTCGACGACTTCATTGCCAACCGCAATCTGACGCCGGCCGAATTCGACATCAACGACTTCCTCGCCGGTGCGCGCGCGCCCGAGACCGGCGCCGACGGCAAGCTCTATGGCGTGCCATGGACGGCCGAAGTCACGCTGGCCGCGGCCAGCCGTTTCGATGTGCTCAAGAGCGCGGGCCTGGCGTTTCCCGACACGCTGGACGACTTCAGCCGCGCCGTGCAGACCGCACACCGCAAGGAGCGCGCGGCCGGCTTCGTCACCGACAACCACTACGGCTGGACCTTCCCGCCGTTCCTGCAGGCGTTTGGCGGCGATGTGTTCCGCAAGGCGCCGCACGATCTCTACCCCACGCTGGACACGCCCGAGGCGATTGCCGCGGCCGACTACTTCGCGCGCCTGCTGCGCGATTTCGGCCCCGACGGCGCGGTCTCGTATACCGCCGACCAGTCGCTGCAATCGCTCAAGAGCGGGCGCAGCAACCTGGGCATCCAGGGCCAGATCTATCTGTCGCAGCTCGCCGACAAGGCCAGCAGCAAGGTCGCCGCGACCACCGCCTGGGGCGCGGTGCCGCGCGGGCCGGCCGGGCGCTTTCCGGGCTCGGCCGTGCATGGCCTGGGCATTCCCGTGGGCAGCAAGAACGCGCCGGCCGCGTGGCAGTTCATTGCCTGGGCCACGTCCAAGCAGATCACGCAGCGCGCCGTGGCCGCGGGCTATGGCTCGCCCACGCGCCGCTCCGACATGCAGTCGCAGGTGTTTGCCGAGCGCCAGCGCGTCAACGGCTACGACATCGCCAGACTGTCGTCAGACGCCATTGATCTCGCCGCCAAGCAAGGCCATATGAAATACCGCACCGTGGCGGTCTATCCGCAGATCGACCAGCAGATCAACAAGGCCATCGAGCTGATCGTCTCGGGCCAGAAATCGGCCGCGGCGGCCATGCAGCAGGCGCAGGCCGGCGCGCTGGCCGAGCTCAAGCGCTCGGGCATCGCGGTCTGACGCTGGCGACCATGCAGATGCCGCCCGCGCTTGCCCCCGCGCTGCCTGCCGGCGAAGCCGGCCGGCACTTCAGCCTGCCCAGCCGGGCGGCCACGCCGGCGCCCGCGCCGGCCGCCCAGCCCAGCTGGCAGCGACAGCAGCGCCGCTCCTATGGCTGGGGCCTGTATCCGGCGCTGATCGTGCTGGCGCTGATCACGCTGGCGCCGCTACTCACGCTGGTGGTGGTGAGCCTCACGCCGCTGAGCCTGACCGACCCCGCTGGCACTTTCCACTTTCGCGACCCGCTGGGCAATTACCGGCAGCTGCTCAACGACCCGCGCTTTGTGCATTCGCTGTGGGTGCAGTTCCAGCTGTCGAGCGTGGGCGTGACGCTGCAACTGCTGTCGGGCCTGGGCATCGCCCTGCTGCTGCACGGCCGCTCGCCCGTGCTGGGCGCGGTGCGCAGCCTGTTCCTGATTCCCATGGTGCTGCCGCCCATCGTCGTCGCGCTGATCTGGAAGATCCTCTACACGCCCGATATCAGCCCGCTGCACCAGGCGCTCGAGGCGCTGGGCTGGCCGCTGCGCTCGCTGATCGCCCACCCCGACACCGCGCTGTGGGCCGTGGTCGCGGCCGATACCTGGCAGTGGTTTCCGTTCACCATGCTGATGGTGCTGGCGGCGCTGCAGATGATTCCCGACGACCCGCTCGAAGCCGCGCGCATGGATGGCGCGAATCGCTGGCAGCTGTTTCGCTTCATTGTCTTTCCGCATATCCGCGCGGTGCTGCTGGTCTGCGCACTGTTCCGGCTGATCGACAGCTTCAAGGCCTTTCCGCTGCTCTATGTGCTGACCAATGGCGGGCCGGGCACGGTCACCGAAGTCACGAATTTCTATGGCTTCATCCAGGCCTTCAACTTCTCCTTCTGGGGCTATGGCAGCGCCATCGCGCTGGTCATGCTGGCCGGCGTCTTCGCTCTCAGCGCGCTGGTCAGCCGCCTGGGCCGTGACGGAGGCGACGATGCACGCTGAAGCCGCGCTCTACGAGCCGCCCTTCCCTTCGGACAAGCCGCGCAGGCCCGGCTGGCTGCGCCGCCATGGCCGCGAGACAGCGGCGCTGGCGCTGCTGGCCCTGCTGCTGTTTCCATTCCTGTGGATGGTGCAGCTGGCGCTGCGCCCCGCCCAGGATGCCTTCGAGCCCGGGCTGCTGTTCGTGCCCACGCTGGACGCGTTTCACGCGCTGTGGCAGGACCAGTTCGCGCGCTCCTTCGGCAACAGCCTGCTGACCAGCACGCTGTCGACGGCACTGGCGCTGCTCATCGGCGTGCCCGCGGCCTATGCGCTCACGCGCTGGCGCTTTCGCGCGCGCCGTCATGTCGCGCTGTGGATACTGTGCACGCGCATGGCGCCGCCCATCGCCTTCACCATTCCCTTCTTTCTGGCGCTGCGCTGGGCCGGCCTGCTCGACACGGTCTGGGGGCTGACGCTGATCTATCTGACGTTCAATCTCGCCATCGTGATCTGGCTGATGCAGAGCTTCTTTGCCGCGATTCCCGCAGCGCTCGAGGAGGCCGCGTGGATCGACGGCTGCGGCGTCTGGTCGGCGTTCTGGCATGTGACGCTGCCGCTGACGCGGCCCGGCCTGGTCTCGACGGCCGTGCTGTGCTTCATCTTCTCGTGGAGCGATTTCTTCTTCGCGCTGATCCTCACGCGCACCCAGGCAGTGACCGCGCCCGTGGCCATCGTCAACTTCCTGCAGTACGACGGCTGGGAGTGGACCAAGATCGCGGCCGCGGGAACGCTGGTCATGCTGCCGGTCGTGGCCTTCACGCTGCTGGTGCGCAAATACCTCGTGCGCGGGCTCACGGCCGGCGGCGTCAAGGACTGAACCATGGCTTCGATTTCCCTGCGCCATCTGCGCAAACACTACGCGGGCCAGGCCGTGCTGCACGACCTGTCGCTCGATATCAAGGACGGCGAATTCGTCGCCCTGGTCGGCCCTTCGGGCTGCGGCAAGTCGACGCTGCTGCGCATGGTCGCAGGCCTCGAAGCCGTTGATGATGGCGAGATCCTGCTGGGCCGGCAGCGCCTGAACGAGATCGCTCCGCGCGAGCGCAATATCGCCATGGTGTTCCAGAACTACGCGCTCTACCCGCACATGAGCGTGGCCGAGAACCTGGGCTTTGCGCTGCGCCTGCAGGGCGTGCGGCCCGCGGTGCGCAAGCAGCGCGTCGATGCCGTGGCCGAGATTCTCAACCTGCAAGGCCTGCTCGAGCGCCGCCCGGCGCAGCTGTCCGGTGGCCAGCGCCAGCGCGTGGCCATGGGCCGGGCCATCATCCGCGAACCCCAGGCCTTTCTGTTCGACGAGCCGCTGTCGAATCTCGACGCCAAGCTGCGCGTGCAGATGCGCACCGAGATCAAGGCGCTGCACCAGCGGCTGGGCACGACCACGCTGTATGTGACGCATGACCAGATCGAGGCCATGACCATGGCCGACCGCATCGTCGTGCTCAAGGACGGCCGCATCGAGCAGGTGGGCACGCCGCTGGAACTCTACGACCGGCCGCGCAACGCGTTTGTCGCGGGCTTCATTGGCTCGCCCGCCATGAACCTGCTGGCCGGGCGCGCGCAGGAAGGCGGGCGGGTGCTGACCGACGACGGCCTGCTGCTGCCCATGCCCCAGGGCTTGAAGCTTTCGCCGGGCCGCGCGGTCTGGCTGGGCGTGCGGCCGGAACATCTTGAAGTCACCGCAGCCGACCATGGCCTGCGCGCCGAAGTCCAGGTGCTCGAGCCCACGGGCGCCGAGACCCAGATAGCGGCGCGGCTGGGCAAGCAGAATGTGATCGCGGTGTCGCGCGAACGCATCGATCTGCGGCCCGGCGGCACGCTGGGGCTGCGGCCCATGGCCTCGCAGCTGCATGTGTTCGACCAGGGCTCGGGCGCACGGCTGAACTGATTCCAAGGGTTCCCCTGCATCGCCAGCCGGGAAGCTGCGCTACACAATCGGTTGCATGCATCTCTCCCGCTATGCACTCGCCTGGTCGGGCCCGGCCCTGGGCATTTTCTTCGCGTTGCTGCTCGCCTGGCGCGTGCTCGCGGGAGATGCCGAACAACCGCCGCTGGCGCACTTCGTGATTGCCTGGACCACCGTGCTCGCGAGCCTGCTCGCGGGCGTGGCCGCGCTGCGTTCGCGCGCCAGCCCCGCACTGGCCTGCATGCTGCAGGCAGGCGCGCTGGCCACGGCCAGCAGCGCGCTGGGGCTGCACCAATGGCATCTGGTCTTCAAGCCGCTGGCCATGGTCTGCGCACTGCTGGCCGTCGCGCTGCGCATGCAGCGCCATGGCAGCGGGCGCAGCGGCTGGCTGCTGCTCGCGGCGCTGGCCGCATCGCTCGCGGGCGATGTGTTCCTGATGCTGCGCGGCCTGTTCATTCCTGGCCTGGCGAGCTTTCTGCTGGCCCACCTTTGCTATATCGCGCTGTTCAAGCAGGGACAGCGCTGGTTCGCGCTGCGCAGCGCGCTGGCGCTGGTGTCGCTGATCGCCGTCGCGATGTACGCGTTTCTCTGGCAGGGCGGCCTGCCCCCGGCGCTGCGGCTGCCGGTCGCGGCCTATGTGCTGGTGATCGCGCTGATGGCCGCCCAGGCCTGGGGCCGCTGGCATGAAACGCCGCGCGCCGACCGGCCCGCGGCGCTGCTGGTGGCGCTGGGCGCGTGCAGCTTCATGCTCAGCGATTCGCTGCTGGCCATCAACCGCTTCGTCCAGCCCCTGCCCTGGTCGCAACTGGGCGTTCTTTCAAGCTACTACGTTGCGCAGGTGCTGATCGTCGTGGGCATGCTCTGCGCCCTGCGTCCCGCCCCGCGTTAAACCCGCGCCGGCCCGTCGCTGGCAATCCGGCCATCGACCAGCTCGATCACGCGGTCGCAGCGCGCGGCCAGCCGCGGATCGTGGGTCACGAGCACGAAAGCCGTGCCGCGTTCGGCATGGATGGCGCGCAGCAGCTCGAACACCGCCTGCGATGCCGCGGTATCGAGATTGCCCGTGGGCTCGTCGGCCAGCACCAGCGCCGGGTCATGCACCAGCGCGCGCGCGATCGCCACGCGCTGCTGCATGCCGCCCGACAGCTCGCCCGGGCGCTTGTGCAGCGCATCGGCCAGTCCCACGGCGGCCAGCAGCTGCTCGGCGCGCGCGCGTTCGCCGGCCGTGACCCGGCCCGTGGCCATCAGCGCCGGCAAGGTCACGTTCTCGAGCGCCGTGAACGCGGGCAGCAGGTGGTGGAACTGGAATACAAAGCCCAGCGCCTCGCGCCGGCGGCGCGTGAGCGCGGCGTCCGGCAGGCCGGCCATTTCCGCGCCTTGTAGCTGGTAGCTGCCGTCGGTCGCGGGCTCGAGCAGGCCCAGGATATTGAGCAGCGTGCTCTTGCCCGAACCCGAGGGGCCGATCAGCGCGACAAACTCGCCCGCGGCAATGTGCAGGTCTATGCCATGCAGCACTTCGGCCGCGTTGGGCAGGCCCAGGTTGTAGCTTTTGCGCAGGCCGGACAGCTGCAGCAGAGGAGTGTTCGCCATGGTGCTGTCTCAGATGCGTATGGCCTTCGCCGGGTCCATGGCCGCGGCGCGGCGCGCGGGCGCGACGGCTGCGAGCACGCCGCAGAGCGTGGCCAGCAGCGACACCTCCAGCATGGTGGGCAGCGACAGCGTGATCGCGAACAGCGGGCCGCCGTCGGGCCCGCGCACGAACTGGGTGAAGGCCCAGATCAGCAGCGCCGCCAGCAGCAGGCCCGCGAGCGAGCCGACGGCGCCGACCATGGCGCCCTGCAGCAGGAAGACCCGCGCGATCTGGCCGCGCGTCGCGCCCATGGCGCGCAGGATGCCGATCTCGCGGCGCTTTTGCACCACCGACACCACCAGCACGCTGGCAATGCCCAGCACCACCACGGCCAGCACCACGGCGCGTATCACCGACGTGGAAATCGACTGCGCGGCCAGCGCCGACAGCAGCTGGGCGTTGTTGTCCTGCCAGCTCTCGACGCGATAGGGATAGGTCTGGCGCAGCTGCTGGGCCATGTCACGCGCCTGCCAGACATCGGCCAGCTGCAGTTCCAGCACGGTCGCGCCGCCGGGCAGGCCCAGCAGGCTTTGCGCGCTGCGCAGCGGCACCAGCACGCTGCGCCGGTTCAGGTCCTTGACGCCCAGATCGAGCAGCGCGCTCACACGCACCGATTCGGTGGCGCTGCCGGTGTCTATGGTGAAACGGTCGCCCGCGCGCAGTCCCAGATCGGCCGCGAGTTCCACGCCGACCATGGCCTCGCCGGGCGCGAGCTGCAAGCGGCCGCTGCTGATCTTGTTGTCCAGATCGATGATGCGCCGATAGCGTTCCAGATCCACGCCCATCAGCGCAATCGCCTGCGTGGCCTCGCCGCGCAGCGCCAGGCCCGCGCCCGAGACCATGGGCGAGACCGCGCTCACGCCGGGCCAGGACTGCAGCTGGGGCAGCAGCAGCTGCCAGTTGGCCACGGAGCGCAGGCGCTGGGCGCGCGGCTGGGTTTCGGTGAGCGCGGCACCACCCGGTTCACGCGGCAGCGCCGGCAGCACGCGGTCGTCGGGCGCGCGCAGCGTCAGATGCGCCTGCGTGCCCAGCGTCTTGGCCACGGTGTTGGCCTGCAGGCCGGCAATCAGCGCGCTGATGTAGGTGACCACGGCCACGCCCGCGGCGACGCCGGCAATGATCAGCAGCGTCTGCATCCGGCCTTCGCGCAGAAAGCGCAGCGCGACGCGGCGCTCGAAGCCCAGCCAGGCCATCATCGGTTCGCCGCGGAGACGACTGCGCGCAGGCGCTGGCCGTCGGTCGCGGGCGCGGTCAGCACGCGTTCGCCCGCGTCCAGTCCCGACAGCACTTCGACGGCCGACAGCGAGCGCAGGCCCAGCGTCACGCTGCGCGCCCTGGCCTTGCCGCCCTCGACGACCATGACCTGGGCGCTGGCGGCACTGGCCGCCGGGTCGGCGGCGGAGATGTCGGGCCTGGCCGCGGCACGCGCGCTCGCCTGCAGCGCGGCCAGCGGCAGCACCAGGGCCTGGGCGCGTTCGCCGGTCACGGCCTCGACCGACAGCGTCATGTCTTCGCGCAGGTATTCGGGGGCTGGCGCGTCGAGCGCGAGCTTGACTTCGACCGCGCCGCGCTGGGCATCGACCGCGGGCGAGATCGAGACGATCTGCGCCGCGAGCGGCTGGGCGGGAAACGCATCGGCGACCACGGCCGCGCGCTGGCCGGTGCGCAGTTGATCGAGAAAGCGTTCATCGACCTGGGCAACGATCTGCGTGGGCCCGGCCAGCGCCAGGCGCAGCAGCGCCGTGCCCGGCTGCACGATCTGCCCGGGCTCGACGCTGCGCACCAGCACCTGGGCGTCGGCGGGCGCGCGCACCGAGGTCTGCTCCAGCCGCAGCCGCGCGGCATCGACCGCCGCGCTGGCCTGCGCGACCTGGGCGCGCGCCTGGGCGATCTCGCTGCCGCCGTCCCGGTAGGCATCGCGCTGGGCCGCGGCGCCGCGCTGCTGGGCCTGGGCCACCTGCAAGGCGCGTTCGCTGTCGTCCACCTGGGCCTGGCTCACAAAGCCCTGGGCGGCCAGCGCGCGGCTGCGCTCCAGCTCGCGCTGCGCGGCGCGCAGCCCGGCCTCGGCCTGGGCCAGCTGGGCATCGATGCCGCTGCGCCCCGTGCTGCGCAGGCCCGCGGCGCGCGCCTGCTGCTGCGCCAGCGTGGCCTGGGCCTGGGCCAGTGCGGCCTTTGCTTCATCGGCTTCCAGCTGCACCAGCAGCGCACCCGCAGCCACCTGCGCGCCTTCACGCACCGCCACCGACTGCACGCGCCCGACCAGCGTCGCGCCGACATCGACGCGCGACAGCCGCTCGACGCGCGCCGAGAACTGCAGGCTGCGCTGCAGCGGCGCGGCCTGCACTTCGATCGCCGGGACTTGCGGCACGCTCCAATGCCAGATGCGCCAGCCCAGCGTGGCGAGCAGCAGCGGCGCCAACGCGAACGCCATCAGCCGCCAGCCGCGCGCACGCCGCGGCGCGCTCTCAGAGCCCTTCATCGACGGGCGGGGGCATATTGGGCACGGGCACGCCCAGATGCAGATACGCGGCCTTGGTGGCAATGCGCCCGCGCGGCGTGCGCTGCAGATAGCCCTGCTGGATCAGATAGGGCTCGATCACGTCCTCGATCGTGCCCGCCTCCTCGCCGATGCTGGCCGCAATGTTGTCCAGGCCCACGGGGCCGCCGTCAAAGCGGTGGATCACGGCTTCGAGCAGCTTGCGGTCCATGATGTCGAAGCCCTGCGGATCGACGTCCAGCATGGCCAGCGCGCGGTTGGCGATGTCCTGGGTGATGCGGCCGTCGCCCTTCACATCGGCGTAGTCGCGCACGCGCCGCAGCAGGCGGTTGGCAATGCGCGGCGTGCCGCGCGAGCGGCGCGCGATTTCAAAGCCGCCTTCGGCGTCCAGCGGCACGCCCAGCAGGCCGGCGCTGCGCACCACGATGCGGCCCAGTTCCTCGGCGGTATAGAACTCCAGGCGCGCGACGATGCCGAAGCGGTCGCGCAGCGGGTTGGTCAGCATGCCCGCTCGCGTGGTCGCGCCGACCAGCGTGAACGGCTGCAGATCGAGCTTGATCGAGCGCGCGGCCGGGCCTTCGCCGATCATGATGTCGATCTGGTAGTCCTCGAGCGCGGGGTAGAGGATTTCCTCGACCACGGGCGACAGCCGGTGGATCTCGTCGATGAACAGCACATCGTTGGCTTCGAGGTTGGTCAGCAGCGCCGCGAGGTCCTTGGGCTTTTCCAGCACCGGCCCACTGGTCTGGCGCAGATTCACGCCGAGTTCGGCCGCGATGATGTGCGACAGCGTGGTCTTGCCCAGGCCCGGCGGGCCGAACAGCAGCACATGGTCCAGCGCCTCGCCGCGCTTTTTCGCCGCGCCGATGAAGATCTCGAGCTGCTCGCGCGCCTTGACCTGGCCCACGTACTCCTGCAGCAGCTTGGGGCGCAGCGCGCGCTCCATCGCTTCCTCATGGTGGGACAGCGGCGCGGCGGAAATGGCGCGCTTGGGCGGCGCGGGCGCGAAATCGTCGGTGTGGATGGTCATGGCTTATTTTGCCAAGGCCTGCAGCGCGCGCTTGATGCCGTCGCTGACGCCGATGTCGGGCGGCAGGGCCTTGAGCGCGGCCGCGGCTTCCTTGTCGTTGTAGCCCAGCGCCAGCAGCGCCTGCAGGATGTCGTTCTGGTGCTCGTTGGTGAACAGCGACTTCGATCCCATGTCGGCGCCGATCTTGCCCTTGAGTTCCAGCAGCAGCCGCTCGGCGGTCTTCTTGCCGATTCCCGGCACCTTGATCAGCCGGCCCATTTCCTGCAGCGTCACCGCCTGCGCCAGGTCCTCAATGCCAATGCCGCTGATGATGGCCAGCGCGGTGCGCGGGCCCACGCCCGTGATCTTGATCAGCTCGCGGAAGGTCTCGCGCTCGCTGGAGGTGCCAAAACCGTACAGCAGCTGCGCATCCTCGCGCACGATGAAGTGCGTCAGCAGGCCTACCTGCGCGCCGGTCGCGGGCAGGTTGTAGAAGGTGCTCATGGGCACCTGCACCTCGTAGCCCACGCCGTGGCAGTCCACCAATACGGTGGGCGGGTTTTTCTCCAGCAGGGTGCCGGTCAATTTGCCTATCATTGAAGTCCTTTGCCGCCGCTTTGGCAGCTCTAGTCTGGAATTATCCGCGTGATCCTGCGCCACACCTTCACTCCCCACCACAACACCCGCCTGGGCCACCTCTGCGGCCCGGCCGATGCGCATCTGCGCACGATTGAAACCGCGCTCAAGGTGTCGATTGCACACCGCCACGAGCAGTTCAAGATCGACGGCCCCAAGGCGCGCGCGCAGCAGGCGCTGGAAATGCTGCAGGCGCTCTACGAGATGGCGGATGACCCGATTCCCGAAGCCCATCTGCAGCTGATGCTCGCGGGCGACGCCGAGCTGGTCGAGGCCCCGGTGGGCGCGATCCAGCTGTCGACGCGCCGCCCCGACCTGCGCGCGCGCACCACCACGCAGAACCTGTACCTCGAGAATATCGCCAGCCACGACATCACGCTGGGCATAGGCCCGGCGGGCACGGGCAAGACCTATCTGGCCGTGGCCTGCGCCGTCGACGCGCTCGAGCGCAGCGCGGTGCAGCGCATCGTGCTGACGCGCCCGGCCGTCGAAGCCGGCGAGCGCCTGGGCTTTCTGCCCGGCGATCTGACGCAGAAGGTCGACCCCTATCTGCGCCCGCTCTACGACGCACTCTACGATTTGATGGGCTACGAGAAGGTGCAAAAGGCCTTCGAGCGCAATGTGCTGGAGATCGCGCCGCTGGCCTTCATGCGCGGGCGCACGCTGAACAACGCCTTCGTGATCCTGGACGAGGCCCAGAACACGACGCCCGAGCAGATGAAGATGTTTCTCACGCGCATAGGCTTTGGCGCCAAGGCCGTGGTCACGGGCGACGTGAGCCAGATCGACCTGCCCAAGGGCGCGATGAGCGGCCTGATCGACGCCGAGCGCGTGCTCAAGCGCGTCAAGGGCATTGCCATCACGCACTTCACCAGCGCCGACGTGGTGCGCCACCCGCTGGTGGCACGCATTGTCGACGCCTACGAGGCGCGCGGCACCCCGCCCGCGGCGCGCAGCCGGGCGCGTGCCCGCGATGAATGACCGAGTTTTCGCCTGAAGTTCCCATGCCCCTGCAACAACTGCAACTCTCCCTGCAATTCGGCCGCTTCGAGGCCGCCCCCGCGCACCGCGCCGTGCTGTCCCGCAGCAAGGTCACGCGCTGGATACGCCACGCGCTGGCCGTGGATGCCGAAATCACCGTGCGCATCGTCGACGCCGAGGAAGGCCAGGCGCTGAACCTGCAGTACCGGCAAAAGGATTACGCGACCAATGTGCTGACCTTCGACTACCAGCAGGAGCCCACGGTGATGGCCGATCTGGTGCTGTGCGCTCCCGTGGTCGAACGCGAAGCCCTGGAGCAGAACAAGACGCTCGAGGAGCACTACGCCCACCTGCTGGTCCACGGCACGCTGCACGCCCAGGGCTGGGACCATGAGACGGGTGACGAAGACGCCGAGGAAATGGAAGCGTATGAAAGCGACATCATGCGCGAGCTGGGGTTCGAGGATCCTTATCAAAAGTAGGCACCGCGGCTGGCGCACAAAATAGTCATTACTGTTTTGCGCCGCCGCTGTCGCGTATTTCCCCGCCAAAGCCCGGGTCGCGCACTAAGATGGCGCGCATGACCGGCGACCACGCCGGCACCACAGGGGGCAAGGCATGGGTGAATGGTTGTTGCTGCTTTCGGCAGCGTTTGTTGCCGGCGCGCTCAATGCGGTGGCCGGAGGCGGCAGCTTTCTGACGCTGCCCGCGCTGGTGTTCACCGGCGTGCCGCCGGTGATCGCCAATGCCACGGGCACGGTCGCGCTGCTGCCCGGCTATCTGGCCGGTGCCTGGGGCTTTCGCGAAGACGTGCAATCCCCGCCGGGCCTGAGCTTCCAGCGCGTGGTCGGGCTGTCGCTGCTGGGCGGCGCGGCCGGAGCCCTGTTGCTGCTGGTCACGCCCGATGCCATGTTCCGCCGCGTCGTGCCCTGGCTGCTGCTGGCCGCCACCGCGATGTTTGCCTTCGGCCCGCGGCTGCGCCAATGGGCGGCGGGCACCGATCACAGCCAGGCGCCCTCGCCGGCGAAAGCAGGTCTTGGCATGCTGGCCGTGGCCATCTATGGCGGCTACTTCAACGGCGGGCTGGGCATCGTGCTGCTGGCCTTGTTCGGCCTGCTGGGCCAGACCCGTCTTGCGGCCATGAACGGCATGAAGAACCTGGTCTCGGCGCTGCTCACGGCGATTGCCGTCGTGGTCTATGCGGCCGGCGGCCTGGTCGCCTGGCCCCAGGCCCTGGGCATGATGGCCGCGGCCACGCTGGGCGGCTATGGCGGCGCGCGCCTGGCGCGGCATATTCCCGCGCCCTGGCTGCGCGCCGGCATCGTCGTCACGGGGCTGGTGATGTCGGGGCTGTTTTTCTGGCAGCAATAGCCGTCACGCGGGCTGCAGGCGCGGTGCGACCCGCAGCGGCACCGTGACCGGGCCGTCATTGACCAGATGCACCTGCATGTCGGCCGCGAAACGGCCGGTCTGCACCGTGGGATGCGCGGCCTGGGCCTGCTGCACCAGATAGTCATAGAGACGCCGGCCCTCATCGGGCGCGGCCGCCTGCTTGAAGCTCGGGCGGTTGCCGCTCGCGGTGTCGGCGGCCAGCGTGAACTGGCTCACCAGCAGCAGACCGCCGGCCACGTCCTGCAGGCTGCGGTTCATCTTGCCTTCGCCGTCGCCAAAGATGCGCAGCTTGAGCAGCTTGGCCAGCAGCTTGTCGGCCTCGGCCTCGCTGTCGCCGCGCTCGGCGCAGACCAGCACCAGCAGGCCCTGATCGATACGGCCGCACACTTCGCCGTCGACTTCCACACGCGCTTCTTTCACGCGCTGCAATACGCTGATCATTTCACGGTTCCCTCTACGGACCCGTGCTGGGCCTCGGTCTTTTCCAATGCGGTCACCGCCCCTTCGGGCAGCAGTTCAATCGTTGCCTGCAGGCCGGGCTCGGCCTGCATCAGCGCGGCTTCGACCTGCTCGCGCAGGCGCGCGGCGCGCCCCAGCGTCCAGTCGGCGGGCACATGCATGTGCAGCGTCACGAAGCTGCTCTGGCCCGCGCGCCGCGTTCCCAGATGGTCGAAATGCACGGCGTCGCCGGCAAAGCGCGCGAGCACGGCCTCGATGCGCGCCAATGCCTCGGGCTCCACGGCCTGGTCCATCAGCCCTTGCGACGAGCGCCACACCAGCATCACGCCTTCCTTGCAGATGTTCAGCGCCACGCCTATCGCCACCGCGGCATCGAGCCACAGCCAGCCCGTGACATGGGCGGCCGCGAGTCCGACGACCACGCCTATGGAAGTCCAGACGTCGGTCACCAGGTGCCTGGCATCGCCGTCGAGCGCCGCCGAGCGATGCACGCGCGCCGAACGGAACATGACCCAGGCCAGCGCGCCGTTGAACGCCGTGCTGACCAGCGACAGCGCCAGGCCCCAGCCCAGCTGCTCGAGCGGCGCCGGCGCCTGCAGGCGCAGCACCGCGGCCCAGAGAATAGCCAGTGCCGCGGCCAGCACCAGAATGCCTTCGAAGCCGGCCGAGAAATACTCGGCCTTGGTATGCCCGTAGGGATGGTCGTCGTCGGCCGGCCGCCGGGCGATGGTGACCATGGTCAGCGCGAAGATCGCGCCGGCCAGATTCACCAGCGACTCGAGCGCGTCCGACAGCAGACCCACCGAACCCGTCATCGCCCAGGCCAGTGTCTTGAGCACGATCGTCAGCAGCGCCACGGCGACGGAAACGCGCAGCAGACTGGACGGGCTCAGCCAGCGCACCGCGCGCGGCGAAGTCCACACCGATTGTTCGAGCATCCGACTCACTCCCTGGACATGGGCCGCGCGTGCGGCCGGCGGTGGATCAGAGCAGGCGCGCCTTGACGCTCTTGCCCTTGACCCGGCCCGCGTTGAGCTTGGCCACGGCCGCGCCCGCGATGCGGCGCTCGACGGCGACATAGGTCGAGAAGTCATTGACGTTGATCTTGCCGATCTGCTCGCGGGTATAGCCGAAGTCGGCGGTCATCGCGCCCATCACGTCACCGGCACGGATCTTCTCGCGGCGTCCGCCGATGATCTGTATGGTCTGCATCGGCGGCACCAGCGGCTCGTTGCTGGCCGGCGTCAATTCGTCCAGCGGGAACCAGCCCGAGGCGCGGCCCTGCAGCACTTCGATCTTGCCGACATTGCCCATTTCATCGAGGCTGGCCAGGTTCAGCGCCAGGCCTTCGGCATCGCCGCGGCCGGTGCGGCCGACGCGGTGGATATGGATTTCGGAATCGGGCGTGACATCGACGTTGATCACCGCCGCCAGGTTCGAGATGTCGAGGCCGCGCGCGGCCACGTCGGTGGCCACCAGCACCGAGCAGCTGCGGTTGGCGAACTGCACCAGCACTTCGTCGCGCTCGCGCTGCTCGAGTTCGCCAAACAGCGCCTGCGCGCTGAAGCCCTGGGCCTGCAGCAGGCCGACCAGGTCGCGGCACTGCTGCTTGGTGTTGCAAAAGGCAATGCTCGATTCAGGCCGGAAATGCAGCAGCAGGTCGGCCACGGCCTGCAGGCGCTGGCCTTCGGTGACTTCATACCAGCGCTGGGCAATCTTGCCCTCGCTGTGCTGGGCCTGCACGGTGATGCGCTGCGGCTGCTTCATGAAGCGCGCGCTCAGGTCGGCAATGCCTTCTGGATAGGTGGCCGAGAACAGCAGCGTCTGGCGCTCCTTGGGGCATTGGCGCACGACGGTGTCGATATCGGCATGAAAGCCCATGTCCAGCATGCGATCGGCTTCATCGAGCACCAGCGTGTTCAGGCCCTTGAGGTCGAGCGCGCCGCGCTCCATCAGGTCCATGACACGGCCCGGCGTGCCGACCACGATGTGGGCACCGTTTTCCAGGCTGGCGATCTGCGCGCGCGAGGGCACGCCGCCATAGACGGTTACGACCTTGATGTTGTCGTGGGCCCGGGCCAGGCGGCGGATTTCCGTCGCCACCTGGTCGGCCAGCTCGCGTGTCGGGCACAGCACCAGCGACTGCACGCCAAACCAGCGCGGATTCAGGCGGCTCAGCAGCGCCAGGCCAAAGGCCGCGGTCTTGCCGCTGCCGGTGCTGGCCTGGGCGATCAGATCCTTGCCCAGCAGCGCGGGCGGCAGGCTCGCGGCCTGGATGGGAGTCATCTGCAGATAGCCCAGTTGCTGCAGGTTGGCAAGCATCTCGGGACTGAGGGCCAGTGTGTCGAAACCGGTACTGGCGGAGGAAGAAGAGGCGTTCATGGACGCGATTATCCCGGGTAGCGCCCGGCCAGCATGGCGCAGGGCTGTAGAGTCAGGGGCTTGTCTGCTGCGTCAATGGGTCCGGTTACGTTATAAACGGGTATTCCATAGGATGGCACATGCCCCCCAGCTCCAGTGCGCCCGGCCTCTACGGCAGTGACAGCGACAGCGACACCAACGCCATGCTGCGCCTCATCATTGATGCGGCGGCAGGCATGCTGGCCTATTTCTCGGCCGATACGCTGTGCTGCCGTTTTTCCAACCGCGCCTACGCCGCCTATTACGGCTTCACGCCCGAGGAGATGCTGGGCAAGCGGCCCTGGGAAATCATGGGCCAGGAGAACTGGCAGGCGATTGCCGCGCATGTCGAGCGCGGCCTGCGCGGCGAACATGTGCGCTATGTGCGCCATGCGCTCTCGCCCCAAGGCGTGCCGCGCGAAATAGAAGTCCGCATCACCCCGCACATCGAACAGGGCAGGTTGCGCGGCGCCGTGGTGCAGGTGCTCGACCTGAGCCAGGGCCGCTCGGTGCAGCAGCAGCTCGATGAAAGCGAAGAGCGCATGCGGCTGTTTTCCGCCGCGACCCATGAAGCCATCGTGCTGCATCGCGATGGCGTGGTGCTCGATGCCAATGCCGCGCTGCTGCGGCTGATCGGCTACAGCCTCGACGAGATACGCGGCAAGACGGTACTGCAGTATCTGGGAAAGGACTTCTGGCCGCTGGCGCTCGAAGCCATGCAAAGCGGGCGCAATGCCACCTACAAGGCCACGGTGCGCCACAAGGATGGCCACAGCATCCCGGTGGAAATCGATGCGCTGGTCATGCCGTCCGGCGAAGGCGCGCTGGACTACCGTCTGGTGGTGATCCGCGACATCACCGCCCACCAGCAGGCCCAGGCCGAAGTGCGCTTTCTTGCCGACCATGACGCGCTGACCCGCCTGCCCAACCGCTGGTATCTGAGCGATCAGCTCGAGCAGCTGATCATCCGCGCGCGCCAGGAAAAGCGTGCGGTGGCGGTGCTGAGCCTCGATCTCAAGCATTTCTCGACGATCAACGATTCGCTGGGCCACCAGGCCGGCGACCAGGTGCTGTGCGAAGTCGCGCAGCGCCTGTGCTCCAGCGTGCGGCCCAAGGATCTGGTGGCGCGCGCGGGCAGCGATGAGTTCATCGTGGTGCTGGCCGGCGGCATCACGCGCGCCGAAACCGAAATCATGACGCGCCAGATGGTCGCGCTGCTGGAAATGCCCTGCCAGGTGGCGGCCCAGCAGCTGGTCATCGCGCCGGCCATAGGCATTGCCATCTTTCCCGAGGACGGCGAGAACGTCGAGGCGCTGCTGCGCAACGCCGGCGCGGCGCGCTATCTGGCCAAGGACAACAACCACCAGCCGTTCCAGTTCTACACGCCGGCACTCGAAAGCCGGGCCAGCCGCATGCTCAATCAGGAGCAGCTGCTGCGTCAGGCCATAGCGCATGGCGGCTTTGAGCTGCACTACCAGCCGCAGGTGCGCTGCGATACCGGCGCGATCTCCGGTTACGAGGCGCTGGTGCGCTGGCGCCATCCGCAGCGCGGCCTGGTCAGCCCCGAGGAATTCGTGGCCCTGGCCGAGGCCCGCGGCCTGATCACCGCCATCGACCGCTGGGTGCTGCGCCGCGCCTGCCGCGAAGCCTGCGCCTGGTTTGCGCAAGGCATGCCGCGCGTGCCGATTGCGGTGAACATGTCCGCGCAGGAGTTTCGCCACAGCGACCTGGCCAGCGACGTCGCCGCGGTACTGGCCGAGACCGGCCTGCCCGCGCAGCTGCTGCATATCGAGCTCACGGAAAGCACGCTGATGCACTCGGACGCGCAGGTGCAGCGCACGCTGCATGCGCTGCAGCAGCAGGGCGTGGAGATGGCCATCGACGACTTCGGCACCGGCTACTCGTCGCTTGCCTATCTCAAGCGCCACCCCATCCACCAGCTGAAGATAGACCGCTCGTTCATCACCGACCTGACCGAGAACGACGACGACGCCGCCATCGTCACGGCCATCATCCAGATGGCCAAGAGCCTGCGCCTGCGCACCGTCGCCGAAGGTGTCGAAACCGCCGCGCAGCTCGAGACGCTGCGCGCGCTGGGCTGCGAGATGGCGCAGGGCTATTTTCTGGCCCCGCCCATGCCGGCCGACCAGTTGCTGCAATGGCAGAAAGATTATTGTCACAAGCTGCAGGCACAATAGGCCATGGAACAGTTCACAGATGACCGTGCCATCGTCCGGCACTCCTCCCCCGAGCAGGCGCTCGCCCACATCCAGCAGCTCTACCGCGAGCAGATAGGCCACCTGCGCGACGCCATGCAGCGCTTTGTCGCCGGCGAAACGCCGTCGTCGCCGGTGCACGCCTATTACCCCAAGGTGCGGGTACACACCCATACCGTCGCGCGCGCCGACACCACGCTGGCCTATGGCTTTGTCGAAGGCCCGGGCACCTACGAAGCCACGCTCACGCGCCCCGACCTGTTTGCCGGCTACTACGCCGAGCAGTTGCGCCTGCTGCGCGCCAGCCACGAGGTGGACTTCGAGGTGGGTCTCAGCGACAAGCCCATTCCCATCCATTTCTCGTTTGCCGACAACGACCACATCGAAGGCACGCTGTCATCGGAGCGGCGCATGCTGATGCGCGATGTGTTCGACCTGCCCGACCTCGAGTCCATGGACGACGGCATCGCCAACGGCACCTGGCAGCCCCAGCCCGGCGGCGCGCTGCCGCTGTCGCTGTTCACCGCGCCGCGCGTCGACTATTCGCTGCACCGGCTGCGCCACTACACCGGCACCGCGCCCGAATGGTTCCAGAACTTCGTGCTGTTCACCAACTACCAGTTCTACATCGACGAGTTCATCCGCCTGGGCCATGCCGAGATGGCCGATCCCGAGAGCGAGTACTGCGCGTTTGTCGAACCCGGCAACGTGGTCACGCGCCGCACCGGCCTGCCCGCCGAAGCCATCGATGAATTCGGCAGCCCGCCGCCGCGCCTGCCGCAGATGCCCGGCTACCACCTGGTGCGCGCCGACAGCAGCGGCATCACCATGGTCAACATCGGCGTCGGCCCGGCCAATGCCAAGACCATCACCGACCACATCGCCGTGCTGCGCCCCCATGCCTGGATGATGCTGGGCCACTGCGCCGGCCTGCGCAACACCCAGCAGCTGGGCGACTACGTGCTGGCCCATGCCTATGTGCGCGAGGACCATGTGCTCGACGAGGAACTGCCGCTGTGGGTGCCCATCCCGGCGCTCGCCGAGATCCAGGTCGCGCTGCAACAGGCCGTGGCCGACGTCACGCAGATGCCCGGCAGCGACCTGAAACGCATCATGCGCACCGGCACCGTCGCCAGCACCGACAACCGCAACTGGGAGCTGCTGCCCAACAACATGCCGCAGCTGCGCTTCAGCCAGAGCCGCGCCGTGGCGCTGGACATGGAAAGCGCGACCATTGCCGCCAACGGCTTTCGCTTTCGCGTGCCCTACGGCACCTTGCTGTGCGTCAGCGACAAGCCGCTGCACGGCGAGATCAAGCTGCCCGGCATGGCCAATCATTTCTACCGCGAGCGCGTAGACCAGCATCTGCGCATAGGCATGCGCGCCATCGACATCCTGCGCGCGGGTGGCGTCGAGCGGCTGCACAGCCGGAAATTGCGCAGCTTTGCGGAAGTCGCGTTTCAATGAGCACTGTCACGCGCTGCGCCTGGGCCAATTCCGACGCCTTGATGCAGCACTACCACGACACCGAATGGGGTGTGCCGGTGCGCGACGCGCGCGCGCTCTGGGAAACGCTGATGCTCGAGGGCTTCCAGGCCGGGCTTTCATGGCAGGTGATACTGCGCAAGCGCGAGGCCTTCCGCGCCGCTTTTGCGGGCTTCGAGCCCGAAGCGGTGGCCGCGTTCGGCCCGGAGGATGTCGAACGGCTGATGGGCAATGCCGGCATCGTGCGGGCGCGCGCCAAGATCCAGGCCACGATCCGCGGCGCGCAGATCTATCTGGAGATGCAGGCGCGCGGCGAAGACTTCGCCGACTACTGCTGGTCGTTCACCAACGGCCAGACCTTGGCCGGCGAGGGCATAGCGACGCATACCGAGCTGTCCACGCGGATCTCCACGGACTTGAAGCGCCGTGGCTTCAAATTCGTCGGCCCGACCATCGTCCATGCCTGGATGCAGGCCGTGGGCATGGTCGATGACCATGCGCCTCAATGCTTCATGCACCAGCAGGCCAAGGCACTGCCAGTGCCTGGAGTCAGGCCAGGCGCGGCTTGACCTTGCTGGCGGCGAGCCGGGCGTTTGCACGCGCCTGCGCGATGTCGTCATGGCGGGCCAGCGCCACGCCCATGCGGCGCTTGGCAAAGCTCTCGGGCTTGCCGAACAGGCGCAGATCCGTGCCGGGCACGGCCAGGGCTTGCTCGACACCGTCAAACACCATGTCCGTGCCTTCGGCGCCGCCGTAGATCACCGCGCTCGCGCCCGCATTGCGCAGCGAGGTGTCCACGGGCAGGCCTAGAATGGCGCGCGCATGCAGTTCGAACTCGTTTTGCCACTGCGTGCTCAGCGTCACCAGGCCGGTGTCATGCGGGCGCGGGCTGACTTCGCTGAACCAGACTTCGTCACCGCGCACGAACAGCTCCACGCCATAGAGGCCCAGGCCTGCGGGCTGGCCGTTGCGGTCCGTGCCCAGATCGTGCGTCACGGCCAGCGCAATGGCCTGGGCGCGCTCCAATGCCGTGGACGGCATGGGCTGGGGCTGCCAGCTTTCCACATAGTCACCGCTTTTCTGCAGATGGCCTATGGGCGCGCAGAAATGCGTATGCACCTGGCCGTCGGCGCCGCGCGCGCGCACCGTCAGCAGCGTGATCTCGTATTCGAAATCGATGAAGCCTTCGACGATGACACGGCCGTGGTTGACGCGGCCACCGGCCATGGCGGTGTCCCAGGCCGCGGACACATCCTGCGGGCCATCGATCTTGCTCTGGCCCTTGCCCGAGCTGCTCATCACCGGCTTGACCACGCAGGGGTAGCCGATTGCGGGCTGGCCGTCGTGGCCGTCGATCGCGGCCTGCAGCTGCGCAAGTGAATCGCAGAAACGGTAAGGACTGGTGGGCACGCCCAGGGTCTCGGCGGCGAGGCGACGAATGCCTTCGCGGTCCATGGTCAGGCGTGCGGCGCGCGCCGTGGGCACGACGCGCACCACGCCCGCGGCTTCGAGTTCCTCGAGCATGGGCGTGGCAATCGCCTCGATCTCGGGCACGACCCAGCCAGGCTGTTCCTGTTCGATCAGCGCCTTGAGCTGGGCCGGATCGCTCATGGCAATGGTGTGGGCGCGGTGCGCGACCTGATGGCCGGGCGCGTTCTCGTAGCGGTCGACGGCAATCGTCTCCACGCCCAGGCGCTGCAGCGCGATCAGCACCTCCTTGCCCAGCTCTCCGCTGCCCAGCAGCATGACTTTGGTGGCGTGGGGGGAGAGCGGAGTTCCTAGAGTCGTCATGGCATCGATCCGAAAGAAAGTGGGAAAAGGCGTAAAGCAAGCGGCGGGCGAGCCCGACACGCTTTGCAAGCAACCGCGATTCTTACCCATTGCCGCTGGATCGCGTCGGTCAAAGACAACAGGGCCTTCCAGGGGACTCGGGGCCTGCGCCATTGCCAACCTGCCGCCGGAATCTCAGCCATGAAAATAGCTGGAACCTATTGAGTCATGTAGTTACATAGTATTTAGATCGCAGAAGGCTGTGGTCATGTCTCTGCCTTCATCCCGTCGCACTGCAGCCCGCACAAGCCGCTGCAATGTTCATTCATTCATTCGATCTGATCACATGCTCAAACCTACTGCCACCCAAAACCCTTTCATCTCCCATGAACTCCCGTCCAGCATGACAGGTGCCGGCAATGAGATCGCCAGTGACACCCCGGTCAGTGTCGCCACACCAGAAATTGCCGCACCCGTTGATTTCGCCGCGCTCATCAACGATCTCATGCGGGCACAAGATCACTTCAATGTCATGCAAATCCTGCTCGACGATTCGTCGAACAAACTGCGCGCGCTGGAGGCAGAAGAGACTATCCGTCTTGACGCGCTTGAAGCGAACCGGGCTGCATTCCCTGCACAGCAGGAAAACGCAGCCAGCATCGGCGACCACGAATACACAGACCCCTTTGAAAAGCACATGCGCCTTGCCATCGATCTTGTAACCACCACCAAGAAATTTCAGCAGGAACAGGAGAAATATGAATATGTGGCGTCCAAGCATGCCGAAGCAAAGCTTCATTTCAACGAAATCAATGCAACACTTTTGAACGCAGAATTGGCTGGACTCGGTTTACGCGAATATGTATTCGAAGGCATATTCCCGAAATCCAGCGATGACGTCGTCTCCATGGACGCGGCCCCGGTGCTCGATTGCCACGTAGAGGAATACCCCGGCGAACAGGCAATTGTCACAGGCACAAACGACCACGCCGACGTCTTCTGACACAGCTTCCTGCAAGCCGGCGCCCGCCACAGCGCCGACGCGGCCAGGCAGGCCCAGCCCGCAGGGCCGTTGCCTGCGCCGGCACCGCGCCGCACGACCTCAGGGGCACAGGCCGCCACCCGCGCTACCATCGCCCAGTCCAATTTACTTTGTGGAGACTTCTCAAATGGCGATTCAAACTGTCGGGATCATCGGCGCGGGCACCATGGGCAACGGCATTGCGCAGGCCTGCGCGGTTTCGGGCATCGATGTGGTGCTGGTGGATATCTCGGACGCAGCGGTGCAAAAGGGCCTGGCCACGGTGGCGGGCAGCCTCGACCGGCTGATCAAGAAGGAAAAGATCACCGAAGCCGACAAGGCCGCGGCCCTGGCGCGCATCAAGACCTCGACGCGCTACGAAGACCTGACGGCCGCGCAGGTGGTGATTGAAGCCGCGACCGAGAACCACGCGCTGAAGATCAAGATCCTGCAGCAGATCGACGCGCTGCTGGCGCCCGAAGCCATCCTGGCCTCGAACACCTCGTCGATCTCGATCACCCAGCTGGCCGCGATCACCAGCCGCCCCGACCGCTTCATCGGCATGCACTTCTTCAACCCCGTGCCGATGATGGCGCTGGTGGAGATCATCCGCGGCCTGCAGACCAGCGACGCGACGCATGACAGCGTCAAGGAACTGTCGCAGCGCCTGGGCAAGAGCCCGATCACGGTGAAGAACGCGCCCGGTTTCGTCGTCAACCGCATCCTGGTGCCGATGATCAACGAAGCCTTCTTCGTGCTGTCCGAAGGCCTGGCCACGGCCGAGGACATCGACGCCGGCATGAAGCTCGGCTGCAACCAGCCCATAGGCCCGCTGGCCCTGGCCGACATGATAGGCCTGGACGTCTGCCTGGCGGTGATGGAGGTCTACCTCGAGCAGTTCGGCGACAGCAAGTACCGCCCCAGCCAGCTGCTCAAGGAAATGGTCGCCGCCGGCCGCCTGGGCCGCAAGACCGGCCGCGGCGTCTACCAGTACTGAGCGCGCTGCGGCCCGTCGAGGGCCGCTTCACTCCAGCGTGATGTTCGCGTCCTTGATCAGACGCGCCCACTTGCGCTGCTCGGCCTGGATGTATTGCTGCGCCTTGGCCGGCGACCCACCCAAAGCCGTGCTGCCTTCCGTGGCGAGCAGCGCGATGGTCGCGGGCTTGGCCAGCGCCTTCTCGGTCGCGGCATTGAGCGCCTGCACCACGGCGGGCGGCGTGCCCGCGGGCGCGACGATCACCTTCCAGTCCACGGCCTCGAACCCGGCATAGCCGGACTCGGCCACGGTGGGCACATCGGGCAGGATGGGCAGGCGCGCGCCGGACGTGACCGCCAAGGCGCGCAGGCGCTGGCCCTTGATCATTTCCAGCACCGATTGCGGCGTGGCGAACATGAAGTCCGTGTTGCCGCCCAGCAGGTCATTGAGGGCCGGGCCCGCGCCCTTGTAGGGCACATTCAGCACCTTGAACTTCGCGCGGTGCGCGAGCATCTCGCCGGCCAGATGGCCCACCGTGCCATTGCTGGCCAGCGCCTGCTTCAGATCGCCGGGCTTGGCTTGCGCCGCCTTGATCGCATCGGCCAGCGACTTCCAGGGCGAATCGGCGCGCACCACCAGCACCATGGGCTGCGACGCCACCAGCGCCACCGGCACCAGGTCCTTTTGCGCATCGAAAGGCAGGCGCGGCATCAGCGCCGGGTTGATCGCCAGGTTGGCGGTCTGCCCCAGGCCGACCATCAAGCCGTCGGGCTTGGCCTTGGCAACGGCATCCATGCCGATGTTGCCGGCCGCGCCGGGGCGGTTTTCCACCACCATGCTCCACTGCGTTTCAGCCGCGATGCGCGCCGCGATGAAGCGCGCGACGGTGTCGGTGCCGCCACCCGGGGTATAGGGCACGACCAGCTTGATCGGACGGCCGTCGGGATAGCTCGCGGCATGCGCCCAGTGGGGCAGCATGCCGGCCAGCAGTGTGGTCGCAACGAGTTGGCGGCGGGTGATTTTTGTCATGTCTTATCTCCTTTTGGTTTTTGAATCAGGCTTGCAGCGCGGCGATTTCGGCATCGCTGTAGCCGGCCGCGCGCAGCAGTTCGGCCGTGTGTTCGCCCGGCTGCGGCGGCTGCAGACGCACGCCGGGGCGCTCGCCATCCAGCGTGAAGGGCAGCAGCGGCACCAGCGTCTCGCGGCCGTCGCCCAGCGAAATCGGTGCCAGGCCGCCGGTGGCCAGCAGATGCGGGTCCTGCAGCAATTGCTCGGGACGGGTGATGGGCGCAAACGGCAGGCCGTTGGCTTCGAACAGCGCGCCGAGTTCAGCCGCCGAGTGGCTGACCAGCAGCCCGCGCAGCTGGGGCATGAGCCATTCGCGCGCCTCGACGCGGCCGTTGTTGGTGCTCAGGCGCGGGTCGGACTGCAGTTCCTGCAGACCCAGCGCCTGGCAGAAGATGGCCCACTGCTTGTCGCTGACCACGGCCAGAAAGATCTGCTCGTTGTCGCGCACCGTGAACACGTCGTAGATCGCCCAGGCCGAGACGCGGGCGGGCATGGGCGCCACGCTGCGGCCGGTGATCGCCGCCTGCAGCATGTGCTGGCCGACGAGAAACACGTTGTTCTCGAACAGCGCCGACTGCACCTCGCTGCCCTCGCCGGTCTTCTCGCGCTGCGCCAGCGCGGCCATGGCGCCGATCGCGCCGAACATGCCGCCCATGATGTCGTTGACGCTGGTGCCCGCGCGCAGCGGGTCACCGGGGCGGCCGGTCATATAGGCCAGCCCGCCCATCATCTGCACCACTTCGTCAAGCGCCGTGCGGTGCTCGTACGGACCCGGCAGAAAGCCCTTGTGGCTCACATAGATCAGCCGCGGGTTGCGTTCGCGCAAGGCCGCATAGCCCAGGCCCAGCTTCTCCATGACGCCGGCCTTGAAGTTCTCGCTGACGATGTCGGCGCTGTCGATCAGCCGGCGCGCGGCCTCCTGGCCCGCGGGCGTCTTGAGATCGAGCACCACGCTTTTCTTGTTGCGGTTGAACATGGGGAAGAAGCCCGCGCCCGAACCCCGCAGATTGCGCGTGCTGTCGCCGCCCGGCGGCTCGACCTTGATGACTTCGGCGCCCAGGTCGGCAAGCAGCATGCCGCAGGTCGGGCCCATGACCATATGGGTGAATTCAATGACCCGGATGCCGGCGTAAGGCAGGCCGCCGGGCGTGGCGTGTGGTGCGTTCATGGAGAATCCGTGGAGGTGGCGGTTCAGCGGGTCCGGGCAAAGCCCTTGGGCAGGCCGGCTTCGGGTGTCATGCCATAGACCGGCTCGCCGGGCAGGCCGGCGATCAGCGGCGCGCGCGCGGCAAACAGGCGCTCCAGATCGATACCGGTGCGCACGCCCATGGCCTCGAACATGAAGACCAGGTCTTCGGTCACGACGTTGCCCGAGGCGCCGGGCGCATAGGGGCAGCCGCCCAGCCCGCCCAGCGAACTGTCGAAGGTGCGCACGCCTTCGTCCCAGGCCGCAAGGCAGTTGGCCAGGCCCAGGCCGCGCGTGTTGTGCATATGGGCGGCGCCGGCATGCACGCCGATCTCCGCGCGCAGGCGCTTGAACAGGCGGCGCACCTGGGCCGGGTTGGCATAGCCCACGGTGTCGGACAGTCCCGACTCGTCGGCGCCAGCTTCTATGCACAGCGCGGCCAGGCGGATCACGTCGTCCTCGGCGACATCGCCCTGCAGCGTGCAGCCAAACGCCGTGGAGATGCCGGCTTCGAGCTTGACGCCGGGCGCCATCGCATCGCGCAGCTGGGCAATCGCGCGCACCTCCTCGACCATCTCCTGTGGTGTCTTGCGCACATTCGCCAGCGAATGCGCGCTGCTGGCCGAGACCGGCATGGTCAGCTTGTGCACGCCGGCTCTGAGCGCGTTCTCGGCGCCGCGCCGGTTGGGCACCAGCGCCATCACGGTGACGCCAGGATGGCGCAGCGCATGGCGCACGACTTCGGCGGCGTCGGCCATCTGCGGCAGCAGGGCCGGCGGCACGAACGAGGCGACCTCGATCTCACGCACGCCGGCGGCCACCAGCGCATCGATCCAGCGGCATTTGTCGGCCGTGGACATGGTCGATTTCACCGACTGCAGGCCGTCGCGCGGGCCGACCTCGCTGATCAACACGAAGTTATCTTCATTCATGGTCATGGAATATTGATTTCATTAGATAGAACATGATTCTCTTTAATAGAATGTTTGCGTGGTTCATACCGACCTGTCAAGTGAGAGAATTCCCCCCATGCCCCGCAAAGCCCTGACCGAATCCGTTGCCGATGCCGATGCCGCAGACGGCGGTGTCGCCGCCGTCGACCGCGCCCTGAGCCTGCTCGCCGCGTTTCGTGTGGGCGATTCGGCGCTGGGCCTGGCCGAGCTGGCCGAGCGCACGCGGCTCTACAAAAGCACGGTGCTGCGCCTGCTGGCCTCGCTGGAGCACGCGCAATGGGTGCAGCGCCTGGACGACGGGCGCTATGCCATAGGCCCGCAGGCGCCGCGCCTGCATGCGATCTACCAGGCGGCGTTCTCGCTTGACCGGGTGGTGCTGCCGGCGCTGCGCATGCTGGTGGCGGAAACCGGCGAGAGCGCGGCCTACCATGTGCGCCGCGGCGACACCCGCGTGTGCCTCTACCGTGTCGACTCGCCGCACCCGGTGCGCGACCATATCCGCGCCGGCGATCTGCTGCCCATGGACCGCGGCACCGGCGGCCGGCTGCTGACCGCCTATGACCCGGTGCTGGGCAAGGCGCCCGGACCCGACCGCCCGCTCTATGCGCGCATCCGCGCCGATGGCTTCTACACCGCCGTGGGCGACCGGCTGGCCGAAGTCGCCGGGGTGTCGGCGCCCGTGCTGCGCGCCGATGGCAGCGTGGCCGCGGCCGTGACCCTGACCTGCCCGGTCCACCGCTACCAGGCGCGCTTTGTTCCCGCCGTGCTGAATGCGGCCCGCAGCCTTTGCGGGCAGGTGGGCGAAGACTGAGGCGCTACCCCGCATCAGGAGGACAATAGCGGTCTATGACCATGCCCTCCTGCGCTGGCGCGCCAAGCGCCCACCCCTATGAACAGCTCACGCCCGATGTGGTGCTGGACGCACTGGCCGCGGTCGGCCTTTACGGGGATGGCCGGCTGACCGCGCTGGGCTCGTACGAGAACCGGGTCTACCAGGTGTTTCTCGAAGACGGCGAACGCGTGGTCGCCAAGTTCTACCGTCCGGGCCGCTGGAGCCGCGCGCAGCTCGATGAAGAGCATGCGTTTGCCGCCGAGCTCGAGGCCGCGGAAATTCCGGCCGTGGCGCCCCTGGTGCTGCAGGGCGCCACCTTGCATGAGCATGCGGGCTTCACCTTCTCGGTCAGCCCCTGGCGCGGCGGGCGCCAGCCCGAACTCGACGACTTCGAGGTGCTCGAATGGATAGGCCGCTTTCTGGCGCGCATCCACACCGTGGGCGCGGCCAGGCCTTTCGTCACGCGCCCGACGCTGGATCTGCAAAGCTTTGGCCAGAACTCGCTGGACTGGCTGCTGACGCAGAACATGATTCCGCTCGAAGCCGAAAGCGCCTGGCGCAAGGGCTGCGAACAGGCGCTGGAGTTGATCCAGGGTCGCGCGAGTTCCCTGGGCGAGATGGCGCCGTTCGGCCTGGGCGACGCCACGCAGATCCGCCTGCATGGCGACTGCCATCCGGGCAATATTCTCTGGACCCCGGTGGACGAAACCACGGGCACGGGCGGCCCGCATTTTGTCGACCTCGACGACGCGCGCATGGGCCCGGCGGTGCAGGACCTGTGGATGCTGCTGTCGGGCGACCGGCGCCAGCGCACGCAGCAGCTGAGCGCCCTGCTCGAAGGCTATGAGCAGTTCCGCAGCTTCGACCGGCGCGAACTGGTGCTGATCGAGCCGCTGCGCACGCTGCGGCTGATCCACTACAGCGCCTGGCTCGCGCGCCGCTGGGAAGATCCCATCTTCGCGATCAACTTCCCGTGGTTCGGCAGTCCGGATTACTGGCGCGGGCAGACCGATATGCTCACCGAGCAGATCGAAGCCATGCAGGAAGCGCCGCTGATGGCCTGATGGCCTGAGGCCTCAGCGCCCGGCGCAGCCGCCGTAGACCTGGCAGTCGGGCACGGCCCGGCCCTGGGAATCCTGCCACTGGCGCACGGCCCCGGGAGCAGGCGCGGATTCGGGCGCGGTCACGGGTTGCGCCACGGGCGCCGGTTGCACGCTTGCATTCGGGTCATGCAGCACCGTGGAGCGGCCCACGCCCACACCGACCGAAGCCGGGCCCACGGGCGCCGATACGCCCACGCCCGCATTGCCTGTGACACGCCCCCCGGGCTGGACACCCACACCCACGCCCAACGGACCCCAGCCCGTGCCCACGCCCAGGCTGGGCCCGCCGCTGCCCATGCCCACGCCCACCGACAGCGGGCCGACGGGAATGCCAACGCCGACCCCTACGGAGTTGCAGCCGGCCAGGGCTGCAAGCAGGGTGACGGTCGTGGCGAGGCGGGAGATGCGGGGGAGTGGATACATGGGGATCATTTTGCCGCAGATGGGGAATCTGGCAGGTAGCCATGCGCCGATGCATGGCTTGCGCTTTCCAAGATGCAAAAAATCCCCTGGCCCAAGAGGCACAGGGGATTCACAGGGAACCGCGGGCTGGAATTACACCAGCAGCGCGTTCACACGTTTCACATAAGCGGCCGGATCTTCGGGCAAACCGCCTTCGGCCAGCAGCGCCTGGTCAAACAGGATGTGCGCCAGGTCATGGAAATGCACCGAGCCATCGAGCTTCTTGACCAGCGGGTGCTCGGCGTTGACTTCAAGCACGGGCTTGACTTCGGGCGCGGCCTGGCCGGCTTGCTTGAGCAGGCGGGCCAGCTGGTTGCTCATGGCGTCGTCCTTGACCACCAGGCAGGCCGGGGAGTCGACCAGGCGCGTGGTCACGCGCACGTCGTCGGCCTTGTCCTTGAGCGCTTCCTTGAGCTTGGCCAGCAGCGGCTTGAAGGTTTCGGCGGCTTGCTCGGCGGCCTTCTTCTCGGCGTCGTCCTGCAGGTTGCCCAGATCGACCGCGCCCTTGGCCACGGATTGCAGCTGCGTGCCGTCGAACTCGGTCAGGTAGTTCAGGGCCCACTCGTCGACGCGGTCCGTCATCAGCAGCACTTCGATGCCCTTCTTCTTGAAGACTTCGAGCTGCGGGCTGTTCTTCGCGGCGGACAGGGTGTCGGCCGTGATGTAGTAGATCGCGTCCTGGCCCGGCTTCATGCGTGCCTTGTACTCGGCAAACGACACGTTGGCGGTGTCGCTGGTGGTCGAGGCAAAGCGCAGCAGCTTGGCCAGGCGCTCGCGGTTGCCGAAGTCCTCGCCCAGGCCTTCCTTGAGCACGGCGCCGAATTCGGCGTAGAACGCGCTGTACTTGCCTTCCTTGGCCTTGTCGTCTTCGCTGACCACGTCCGTGACACCGTCGGCATCGGCTGCCGGCGCCGCGTGCTGGTCATGCTTGGCCAGGTCTTCGAGCATGGACAGCACGCGCTTGGTCGAGCCTTCGCGGATCAGCTTCACGTCACGGCTTTCCTGCAGCAACTCGCGGCTCACGTTGAGCGGCAGGTCGGCGGAGTCGATCACGCCCTTGACGAAGCGCAGGTAGCTCGGCAGCAGGGCTTCGGCGTCGTCCATGATGAACACGCGCTTGACGTAGAGCTTGACGCCGGCCTTCTTGTCGCGGTTCCACAGGTCGAACGGGGCCTTGGCCGGAATGAACAGCAGCTGCGTGTACTCGGCATTGCCCTCGACGCGGTTGTGCGCCCAGGTCAGCGGGTTCTCGGAGTCATGGCTGATCGCGCGGTAGAACTCCTGGTATTGCTCCTCGGTCACGTCCTTCTTGGGACGGGTCCACAGCGCGCTGGCCTGGTTCACGGTTTCCCATTCGCCGGTCTTGACCATGCCGCCGGGCTGGCGGCCGCCGTTCTCGTCACCGGGCACCAGCAGTTCGCCGTCCTTCCACTCTTCCTTTTCCATCAGGATGGGCAGGCTGATGTGGTCGGAGTACTTGCCGATGATCTGCTTGATCTTCCAGGCGTTGAGGTACTCCTCGGCGTCGTCGCGCAGGTGCAGCGTGACGGCCGTGCCGCGCTGGGCGCGCGTGATCTGCTCGACTTCGAACTCGCCCGTGCCGCCGCTGACCCAGCGCACGCCCTGATCGGCGGGCAGGCCTGCGCGGCGCGATTCCACGGTGATCTTGTCGGCGACGATGTAGCCGGAGTAAAAGCCCACGCCGAACTGGCCGATGAGCTGGGCGTCGGACTTCTGGTCGCCCGAGAGCTTGCGCATGAAGTCCTTGGTGCCGCTCTTGGCAATCGTGCCCAGGTGCTCGATGGCTTCCTGCTCGCTCATGCCTATGCCGTTGTCGGCAATGGTCAGCGTGCGCGCTTCCTTGTCGAACGACACGCGCACTTCGAGCTGGGGTTGGTCTTCGTAGAGACCGGTATTGTTCAGCGCTTCGAAGCGCAGCTTGTCACACGCGTCGGACGCATTCGAGACCAGCTCGCGCAAAAAGATTTCCTTGTTGGAGTACAGCGCATGCGTCACCAGGTGCAACAGCTGCGCGACTTCGGCCTGGAAGGAATGGGTTTGCTTGCTCATAAGGTGGAAATGGAGGTTCTTGCGGGTTGCTACTTCAAACTAGGCTGCAGATAGTGCCAAGCCAGGGATTATCAAGCCTCATGCCGACCATGAAAAAAGGGAGCGCCAGGCGCTCCCTTTTTCAGATGTCCACGACAAAGTCTCAGAAGCTCTCGTCCGCGCCCAGATAACGCCATTGGCCCGCGGGCAGATTGCCCAGCACAACGTTGCCGATGCGGATGCGCTTGAGGCCCACGACCTTGAGGCCGACCTGTTCGCACATGCGGCGGATCTGGCGCTTCTTGCCTTCGGTCAGCACGAAACGCAGCTGCTCGGGATTCTGCCAGTCGACCCTGGCCGGCTTGAGCGGCTGGTCGTCGAGCGACAGGCCATGGCACAGCAGCGCCAGCTGCTCGGCGGGGAAACGTTCCTGGACGTTGACCTGGATATCACCATAGGTCACGCGCACCAGATACTCCTTTTCCATCTCCGAGTCTTCACCGATCAGTTGGCGCGCCACGCGGCCGTCCTGCGTCAGCACCAGCAGGCCGACGGAATCGATATCCAGGCGACCGCAGGGCGCAAGGCCCTTGAGCTGCGAGAAGTTGAAACGCGTGGAACTGGTGTCCAGGTTCCAGCGGCTTTGCGCATTGAGCAGCGCCATGGCCGGCGTGTGGCCGTCTTCAGCCTGACCGCTGACATAGCCCATGGGCTTGTGCATCAGGATGGTGACCTGCTGGTCCTGCACGCCCTTGGCGGCTTCGTCCACGGTAATGCGGTCAGATGGCAGCACCATCACGCCCATGGCCGCGACTTCGCCGTTCACGCGCACCCAGCCTTTTTCCACCCAGTCATCGGCTTCGCGACGCGAGCACAGGCCCATGTCGGCCATGCGCTTGTTGATGCGCACCGAACCGGGCGCGGATTCCTGCACCGTCGCCTGCTGCGGCGGGCGCTTGACCGGAATCTTGCGCGCATCGTCGCCGGTGGGCACGTTGTAGGTACGAATGCCGGTGAACGGACGGCGCGGTGCCTCATCGCTGCGGTCGTCACGGCCGCCGCGGTCGGCGCCGGGGCCGAAGGAACGGCCGGGGGGACGCGCACGCTCGCCACCACCCGAACGGCGGTCGTCGACGCGGCGGTCGTCACCGCGGCGGTCGTCACCGCGGCGGTCGTCACCGCGCGGTTGTGTGGGACGGCCTTCGCCACGGTCATCGCGGCCAGGGCCGCGGCTTTCGAAACGCGGACCATCCTGGCGCGGACCGCCACGGTCATCACGTCGCGGGCCGGCCCGCCCCTCAAATCGCGGCGCGCCATCGGGACGGCCAAAGCCGCCGCCTTCGCGGGGTCCGTCCTGACGGCCACTTCCTTCACGCGGGCCGTCCTGACGCGGACCGCCACGGCTTGGGCCACCACGGAAATCATCGCGGCCAGGGCCATCGCGGCGCTCGAAGCGCGGCGCGCCATCGGGACGGCCAAAGCCGCCGCCTTCGCGGGGTCCGTCCTGACGGCCGCCACCTTCGCGCGGGCCGCCCTGACGTGGACCGCCACCTTGCGGTGCGCCACGGAAATCGTCGCGGCGCGGGCCGGCCCGCCCCTCGAAACGCGGCGCGCCATCCGGACGACCAAAGCCCCCACCCCCTTCACGCGGGGCGTCCTGACGCGGGGCGTCCTGACGCGGGCCATCCTGGCGCGGGCCGCCTTGACGCGGGCCGCCCCGTGGATCATCACGGCGCGGGCCGGCCCGCCCTTCGAAGCGCGGTGCGCCCGAGGTACCGCGCTGGCGGTCACCATAGGGAGCGGAAGAACGGGCGGCGCCATCACGGCTGCCACCAGGTTTGCCTGGGCGACCACCCGCACCGCCACCCGAGGAACGGGGAGCGGGTGCCGGCGCTGCCGGCTGGGAGTTGATGCGCAGGGTGGCACGCGGGCCGGAGCCAGGCGTGCGGGGGGAAGATGGGGAAGAAGACATTTGCCGCTATTGTCGCCGCCCTGCCCCCTGGCTGCTTGTTACCACACGTTAGGCAATGACCATGCCGGGACAAACCAGGGCCGGCCCTCTGCCAGCGGCCCCAGCGACAGCGCGCCGCACGGCCATTAGCCAAGTGGACAACAGGGGCAATCCCGGCTCAGGCACCGGCCGTCTGGGGCTCGGTCTGCGCCGCCTGCGTCGCATGCGCCGCCGCCATGAAATGCGCATTGCGCAGCGCCGGCAGGTCGAGCACGCGCAGGCCGCCATATTCAATGCGGATCGCGCCCTGCTCCTGCAGATTGGCCAGCGCCTCGTTCACGCGCTGGCGCGACAGCCCCACCAGATAGGCCAGCTCCTGCTGGGTGATGCGCAGCACCTGGCCCATGCCCGGGCACAGCACCGGGTTAAAAAAGGCCGCGAGGCTGCGCGCCACGCGCACCTCGGGGCTGCCCATGCGGTCGTTTTCGCGTGCCGCGATGAACTGCCCCAGCCGTTCGTTGAGCTGCTCGAGCACAAAGCGGTTGAAGGTCAGCGAGTGGTCGAGCAGCCAATGGAAGGTGTCTATGGGCAGGCCGGCCACCACGCTCTTGCGCAGCGCCTGGATGTTGTAGCGGTAAGGCTCGCGCTTGACCACCGTGCCCTCGCCGACCCAGCCGCCGGGTGGCACGCCGGTGAAGGTCACGGTCTGGCCCTGGTCGTTGTCGGCATGGATCTTGAGCAGGCCTTCGACCAGGCCGAACCAGTAGGTCACGGGCCGGCCGATGCGGCAGATGTAGTCGCCGGGCAAGGCATCGCCGACCAGCAGCGCCGCCTCGGCGCGCGCACGCTCATGGGGCTGAAGCACCGTCAGCCAGGAAATATTGCGCAACTCCTGGGGCGTGGGTTGTCTGCGGCGCTGGTGCAGGGACAGATCGTGGCTCATGCCCCGAGCATGGCCCCAAAGCCCGAGTTGTGGATCGGGGATTTCCCACCGGTGGTGTTGGCATCACGCCAATGCGGCGCGCGTTTTCCCCCTGAGGAGTTTCCCCCGGATTGTCGCCGCCAAGACAAAAAGGCGTCAAACCCCTTCCTAAGATCGACCACAACCCAAGCAAGATCTGCCACCTGCCGGTCTACCTTCCAAGGAAACGCAATGATCACCACGTTCCCGCATCTGCTGCAAAAGCATGCCGCCGAACGCCCCGGCGCGCCTGCGCTGCGCGAGAAGGAGTACGGCATCTGGCAAACCTGGAGCTGGCAGGAAGTCGCGCAGCAGGTGCGCCACTTCGCCTGCGGCCTGACCACGCTGGGCTTTCGCCGCGGCCACAACCTGGCGCTGATCAGCGACAACCGCCCGAACGTCTACATGGGTTTTGTCGCCGTGCAAAGCCTGGGCGGCGTGCCGATTCCGCTGTACCAGGATGCGGTGGCCAACGAAATGGTGTTCGTGCTGCAGGACGCCGACATCACCTTTGCATTTGCCGAGAACCAGGAGCAGGTCGACAAGCTGCTCGAGGCGCGCGAGCTGGTGCCGGGCATACAGCACATCATCTATGACGATCCGCGCGGCCTGCGCCATTACGACCAGCCCGGCCTGATCAGCAGCGCCGAGCTGATCGCGCGCGGCGCCAAGTGGGATGCAGAACATCCCGGTGTCTGGGAAGCCGGCCTGGCCCAGGTCCAGCCCGAGGACGTCTCGGTCATCCTCTACACCTCGGGCACCACCGGCAAGCCCAAGGGCGTGTGCCAGACCCACGCCAGCTTCGTGCAGGCGGCCGCGGGCGGCGCCCAGGTCGACGGCCTGAACGCCAACGACAACGTCATTTCCTACCTGCCGCCGGCCTGGTGCGGCGACCATCTGTTCTCGCTGGCCCAGTGGCTGGTCGCGGGCTTCACCATCAACTGCCCCGAGTCGGCGGCCACGGTGTCCATCGACCTGCGCGAGATCGGCCCGACCTACTACTTCGCACCGCCGCGCATCTTCGAAGGCATGCTGACCTCGGTGTCGATACGCATGGAAGACGCGGCTGCCCCGAAGCGCTGGCTGTTCGAGCGCTGCATGCAGCTGGCCCAGCGCGTGGGCTCGAACATCCTGGACGGCAAGCCCGTGGCTTTGCTCGACCGCCTGCTGTACCAGCTCGGCGACTTCGCGATCTACGGGCCGCTGCGCAATGTGATGGGGCTGTCGCATATCCGCGTCGCCTACACCGCCGGCGCGGCCATAGGCCCCGACCTGTTCCGCTTCTTCCGCTCCATAGGCATCAACCTCAAGCAGCTCTACGGCCAGACCGAGACCTGCGCCTATGTCTGCATCCAGCACAACGGCCAGGTCAAGCTGCACACCGTGGGCCAGGCCGCGCCAGGCATCGAGCTGAAACTCGCCGACAACGGCGAAGTGCTGGTGCGCGGCGTGTCGGTGCTCAAGGAGTACTACAAGCGCCCCGACGCCACGGCCGAAGCGATTGACGAGCAGGGCTACTTCCACACCGGCGATGCGGGCGTGATCGACGCCGACGGCCACCTGCGCATCATCGACCGCGCCAAGGACGTGGGCAAGACCAACGCCGGCGCGATGTTCGCGCCCAACTACATAGAGAACAAGCTCAAGTTCTTCTCGCATATCAAGGAAGCGGTGTGCTTTGGCCACCAGCGCGACCAGGTCTGCGCCTTCATCAATATCGACTTCGAGGCCGTGGGCAACTGGGCCGAGCGCCAGGGCCTGCCCTATGGCGGCTATGTCGATCTGACCTCCAAGCCGCAGGTGCAGCAGCTGATCGCCGACTGCATCGCCAAGGTCAATGCCGATCTGGCGAGCGAAGACGGCATGGCCGGCACGCAGATCGCGCGCTTCCTGGTGCTGCACAAGGAACTGGACCCCGATGACGACGAGCTGACGCGCACCCGCAAGGTGCGGCGCAACTTCATTGCCGACAAGTATGGCGTGCTGATCGACGCGCTCTACGCGGGCCGCACCGAGCAGTTCATCACCACCCAGGTCAAGTTCGAAGACGGCCGCACCGGCAGCCTGAGCGCGACGCTCAATCTGCTGGACGCCAAGACCTTTGCCCCGGCCAAGGCCGCCGCTTAACGCCGCCCAAGGAAACGCATGCGCACCCAACCCATTGGCGATGTCATTCTCGACATCAACAACCTCAGCCTGCGCTTCGGCGGCGTCAAGGCGCTGACCGACATCTCGTTCGACGTACGCGAGCACGAGATCCGCGCCATCATCGGGCCGAACGGCGCGGGCAAGAGCTCGATGCTCAACTGCATCAACGGTGTCTACACGCCGTCCGAAGGCAGCATCACCTTCCGCGGCAAGACCTTCTCGCACATGAACAGCCGCCAGGTCGCCGAGATGGGCGTGGCGCGCACCTTCCAGAACCTGGCGCTGTTCAAGGGCATGAGCGTGATCGACAACATCATGACCGGCCGCAACCTGAAGATCAAAAGCAATCTGCTGATGCAGGCGCTGCATGTCGGCCCGGCGGCGCGCGAGGAAGCGCGCCACCGCGAGTTCGTCGAGCACATCATCGACTTCCTCGAGATCCAGGCCTACCGCAAGACGCCCGTGGGCCAGCTGCCCTACGGCCTGCAAAAGCGCGTCGACCTGGGCCGCGCGCTGGCCATGGAGCCGCAGGTGCTGCTGCTCGACGAGCCCATGGCCGGCATGAACGTCGAGGAAAAGCAGGACATGTGCCGCTTCATCCTCGACGTCAACGACGAATACGGCGCCACCATCGTGCTGATCGAGCACGACATGGGCGTGGTGATGGACATCTCCGACCGTGTGGTAGTGCTCGACTACGGCAAGAAGATCGGCGACGGCGAGCCGCTCGCCGTGCGCAACAACCCCGACGTGATCCGCGCCTATCTGGGCAACGCGCATTAAGCGCCGATTCAAAGCGCACAGGAGCAGCCCCATGGCATTCTTTCTCGAAACCCTTTTTGGCGGCCTGATGGTCGGCATGCTCTACGCGCTTGTCGCGTTGGGCTTCGTGCTGATCTTCAAGGCGTCCGGCGTGTTCAACTTTGCGCAGGGCGCGATGGTGCTGTTCTCGGCCCTCGCGATGGCGCGCTTTTCCGAATGGATTCCGCAGTGGCTGGGCATGGCGCCAGGCATGCTGGGCAATCTGCTGGCGATCATCGTCGCGCTGGCGCTGATGGTGGTCGTGGCCTGGCTGATCGAGCGGCTGGCGCTGCGCCACCTGGTCAACCAGGAGCCGATCACGCTGCTGATGGCCACGCTGGGCATTGCCTACCTGCTGGACGGCCTGGGCCCGCTGATCTTCGGCAGCCAGGTCTACAGCATCGACGTGGGCATGCCCAAGGACCCGATCTTCATTCTCGACGGCATGTTCGAGGGCGGGCTGCTGGTGAGCCAGGAAGACCTGTACTCGGCCGGCATCGCCGCGCTGCTGGTGGTCTGCCTGGCGCTGTTCTTCCAGAAGACCAAGACCGGCCGCGCGCTGCGTGCCGTCGCCGACGACCACCAGGCGGCGCAGTCCATAGGCATCCCTTTGTCGCGCATCTGGGTCATCGTCTGGTCGGTGGCCGGCGGCGTGGCCCTGGTGGTCGGCATCATCTGGGGCTCCAAGCTGGGCGTGCAGTTCTCGCTGTCGCTGGTGGCCCTGAAGGCGCTGCCGGTGGTGATTCTGGGCGGCCTGACCTCGATTCCCGGCGCCATCGTCGGCGGCCTGATCATCGGTGTCGGCGAGAAGCTCTCCGAGGTCTATATCGGCCCCATGGTTGGCGGCGGCATCGAAACCTGGTTTGCCTATGGCCTGGCGCTGGCCTTCCTGCTGGTGCGCCCGCAAGGCCTGTTTGGCGACAAGATCATCGACCGCGTTTGACGACCGTTTCAGGAGATTTCCATGTTCTATCGTGAAAACGGCCAGTTCAAGACCAGCTACGCGGCCGACCAGCAGATCTTCCCGATCGCGCAGGACCGTATCGCCATCCTGGTGATCCTGCTGCTGGCCTTTGTCGTCGTGCCGATGAGCGTCAGCGACTACACCTTCCAGGCGGTGCTGATTCCGTTCCTGATCATGGCGCTGGCGGCGCTGGGCCTGAACATCCTGGTCGGCTACTGCGGCCAGATCTCGCTGGGCACGGGCGCCTTCATGGCCGTCGGCGCCTATGCCGCCTACAACCTGCAGGTGCGCATCGAAGGCATGCCGCTGCTGCTGTCGCTGCTGGGCGGCGGGCTGTGTTCCATGGCGTTCGGCGTGGTCTTCGGCCTGCCCAGCCTGCGCATCCGCGGCCTGTACCTGGCCGTGGCCACGCTGGCCGCGCAGTTCTTCATGGACTGGCTGGCGAGCCGCGCGCCCTGGGTCACCAACAACTCCTCTTCGGGTTCGGTCAGCGCCGGCCAGCTGTCGATCGGCGGCTGGGCCATAGACACCCCGGCCGAGAAATACCTGCTGTGCCTGGGCCTGCTGTGCGTGCTGGGCCTGCTGGCCAAGAACCTGGTGCGCAGCGCCACGGGCCGCAACTGGATGGCGATGCGCGACATGGACGTCGCCGCTTCGGTGATCGGCATCCGCCCGGTCTACGCCAAGCTCAGCGCGTTTGCCGTCAGCTCCTTCATCGTCGGCATCGCCGGCGCGCTGTGGGGCTTTGTGCACCTGGGTGCCTGGGAGCCGGCGGCGTTCAGCCTGGACCGCTCCTTCCAGCTGCTGTTCATGATCATCATCGGCGGCCTGGGCTCCATCATGGGCAGCCTGTTCGGCGCGGCCTTCTTCGTGTTGCTGCCGCTGGTGCTCACGCATGTGCCGCACTGGCTGGGCCTGCCGCTGTCCACGGCCAGCGCCACCTACATCGAACACATGATCTTTGGCGCGCTGATCGTCTTCTTCCTGATCGTCGAACCCCATGGCCTGGCCCGGCTGTGGTCCACCGCCAAGCAGAAACTGCGGCTCTGGCCTTTCCCGCATTGAGCCCTAGCGTGAAGCACTCGCACAGAAGTGCCTGATCCCTCCCAGTGATCCTGTTCTCAAAAACCTTTAGGAGACAAAAAATGATGTTCAAGAAAGCTGCGCTTGCCGCCGCCACCGCGGCCCTGGGATTCGGGGCGCTGGTTGCGGCCCCGGCCGCCATGGCCCAGGACCAGTTCGTGCCCCTGCTGGTCTACCGCACCGGCCAGTTCGCGCCCCTGGGCATTCCATGGGCCGACGGCAAGCAGGACTACCTCAAGCTGGTCAACGCCAAGGGCGGCGTCAACGGCGTGAAGATTTCCTATGAAGAGTGCGAAACCGCCTACGACACCGCCAAGGGCGTCGAGTGCTACGAGCGCCTGAAGAACAAGGACGGCGGCGCCTCGGGCTTCGATCCCCAGTCCACCGGCATCACCTTCGCGGTGAGCGACAAGGCCCCGGGCGACAAGCGCGCCATCGTGACCATGGGCTATGGCCTGTCGCAATCGGCCAATGGCTCGGTGTTCGAATGGAACTTCCCGCTGCTGGGCAACTACTGGACCGCGGCCGACTCCATCATCCAGGACATCCTGAAGAAGGAAAAAGGCAGCCTCAAGGGCAAGAAGATCGCGCTGGTCTATCACGACTCGCCCTACGGCAAGGAGCCCATCCCCCTGCTGCAAAAGCGCGCCGCCAAGGAAGGCTTCGAGCTGATGCTGCTGCCCGTCACGGCGCCCGGCGTCGAGCAGAAGTCGACCTGGCTGCAGGTGCGCCAGCAGCGCCCCGACTATGTGCTGCTGTGGTCGGCCGGCGTGATGACGCCCACCGCCATCCGCGAAGCCCAGGCCACGAACTTCGCGCGCGACAAGATCTACGCCATCTGGTGGGCCGGCTCGGACCATGACGTCAAGGACATCGGTGCCGGCGCCAAGGGCTACAACACCGTGACCATCCACAACACGGCCGAGCGCGACAAGGTGCATGACGAAGTCAAGACCGCGGTCTACGACAAGGGCCAGGGCACGGCATCGAACGCGACCAGCGTCGGCGCCATGGCCCACACCCGCGGCATGGTGATCTCCATGCTGCAGGTCGAAGCCATCCGCACCGCCCAGGAGAAGTACGGCAAGGGCAAGGTCATGTCGCCCGAGCAGGTGCGCTGGGGCCTGGAGAACCTGAACCTGACGCAGGAAAAGCTCAACGCGCTGGGCTTCGGCAAGATCCTGCGCCCCATCCAGACCAGCTGCAGCAATCACCTGGGCACCGACTGGTCGCGCATCGCGCAGTGGGACGGAGCCAAGTGGAACGTGGTGTCCGACTGGTACCAGGCCGACAAGTCCATGGTCGAGCCGCTGGTCAAGGAGTACGCCGACAAGTACGCCAAGGAAAAGAACGTCAAGCCACGCAGCTGCAACTGAGGGTGATGCGCGCCGGCCCGGGCCCCAAAGCACCGGGCCGGCGCCCCCCACCTGTCCCGTCATTCTTTGCGAGAGCGCACCATGTCCGAAACCACTGCCCCCACACCCGCCGACGCGCCACTGCTCGTCGTCAATGGCATCGAGGTCATCTACAACCATGTGATCCTGGTGCTCAAGGGCGTGTCGCTGCAGGTGCCGCGCCAGAGCATCGTGGCGCTGCTGGGCGGCAACGGCGCGGGCAAGACCACCACCTTGCGCGCCATCTCCAACCTGCTCAAGGGCGAGCGCGGCGAAGTCACCAAGGGCACGATCGCGCTCGAAGGCGAACAGATCGCCAACCTCACACCCTCCGATCTGGTGCGCCGCGGCGTGGTCCAGGTCATGGAAGGCCGGCACTGCTTTGCCCACCTGAGCATCGAGGAAAACCTGCTGACCGGCGCCTATACGCGCAAGGATGCGGGCGAGATTTCCGCCAACCTCGAGAAGGTCTACAACTACTTTCCGCGCCTCAAGACCCGGCGCCATTCGCAGGCCGCCTACACCTCGGGCGGCGAGCAGCAGATGTGCGCCATCGGCCGCGCGCTGATGAGCAACCCGCGCATGGTGCTGCTCGATGAGCCCTCGATGGGCCTGGCGCCGCAGATCGTCGAGGAGGTGTTCAACATCGTCAAGGACTTGAACGCGCGCGAGCAGGTGACCTTTCTGCTGGCCGAACAGAACACCAGCATGGCGCTGCGCTATGCCGACTACGGCTACATCATGGAAAGCGGCCGCATCGTCATGGACGGCCCGGCCGCCGACCTGGCCAACAACGAGGACGTCAAGGAGTTCTACCTGGGCATGGGCGGCGGTGAACGCAAGAGCTTCAAGGACGTCAAGAGCTACAAGCGGCGCAAGCGCTGGCTGGCGTGACGCTATCAGCGCGACGCCATCCGCCTGCCTCCCGCGACCCCCGTAGCCAAGGAATTCTTCATGACCGATCATTACGACGCGCTGGAAGCGCGCGCGCCCGAAACCCGCGAACAGGCCCTGATGGCCGCGCTGCCGCGGCAGATCGCGCATGCCCAGCAGGCCTCGCCCGCGTTTGCCGAGATCCTCGCCGGCGTCGATCCCGCTACCGTCACCTCGCGCGCCGCGCTGGCCAAGCTGCCCGTGACGCGCAAGTCGCAGCTGCTGGAGCGCCAGATCGCCCAGCGCGCCGACAACCCGTTTGGCGGCTTCAGCGCCCTGGCCTTTGGCGCGCAGATGCCACGCGTGTTCTCCAGCCCCGGCGGCATCTACGAGCCCGAAGGCCGAGGCGGCGACTACTGGCGCATGGCGCGCGCCATCCATGCCGCGGGCTTTCGCGCCGGCGAGCTGGTGCACAACAGTTTCAGCTACCACTTCGTGCCCGCGGGCGCGATGATGGAAACCGGCGCCCAGGCGCTGGGCTGCACGGTGTTTGCCGCGGGCACGGGTCAGACCGAGCAGCAGGTGCAGGCGATGGCCGAGTTGCGCCCCGCAGGCTATATCGGCACGCCCAGCTTTCTGCGCATCCTGATGGAGAAAGCCCAGGCCCAGGGCCAGAGCCTGCCCAGCCTGCGCAAGGCGCTGGTCTCGGGCGAGGCCTTCCCGCCCTCGCTGCGCGACTGGCTGGCCGAGCGCGGCGTCGACGGCTACCAGTGCTATGCCACGGCCGACCTGGGCCTGATTGCCTATGAGACGCCGGCACGCGAAGGCCTGGTGGTCGACGAGAACGTGATCGTCGAAATCGTGCGCCCCGGCACCAACGATCCCGTGCCCGAAGGCGAGGTCGGCGAGCTCGTGGTGACCACGCTCAACCCCGGTTATCCGCTGGTGCGCTTTGGCACCGGCGATCTGTCGGCCGTGCTGCCCGGCCACTGCCCCACGGGCCGCACCAACACCCGCATCCGCGGCTGGATGGGCCGCGCCGACCAGACCACCAAGGTGCGCGGCATGTTCGTGCACCCGTCCCAGGTCGACCAGGTGGTGCGCCGCTTCGAACAAGTGTTGCGCGCACGCCTCGTGGTGCGCGGCGAGATGGCCAACGACACCATGGAACTGCTGGTGGAGACCGCGGCGTCCGATGCGGCCCTGCTGCGCCAGATCGAGGAATGCGTGCGCGATCTGACCAAGCTGCGCTGCGATATCAGGGTACTGGCTCCCGGTGAATTGCCGAACGACGGCGTGGTCATCGAAGACGCGCGCAGCTATCGCTGACATAGTTTCTGTTGATAATCATCAGCAACACCCGCTCTTCGTGCGCGATCCAAGGGAAAACACTTAGCTTTTCTGTAGGAGAGATACGCACATTCGTTCTTATCATGTGCGTCCATAAGGAGCCTTATTCATGCAGAAGTTGTTCAAGCTGGCGACCATCGCCTTGGCCGCAGTCGCGGCCACCGGAGTTCAAGCCCAGGACTTCCCCGCCGCAGGCAAGAGCATCACCATCGTGGTGCCCTTCACCGCCGGCGGCCCGACCGACCGCGTGGCGCGCGATCTGGCCGAGTCGATGCGCAAGCATCTGAACAACGCCACGATCGTGATCGACAACTCCGCCGGCGCCGGCAGCGCCATCGGCATCGCCAAGGTGGCCCGCGCCAACCCTGACGGCTACACGCTGCTGCTGAACCACATCGGCATGGCCACGGTGCCCACGCTGTACCGCAAGCTGTCGTTCAACGTGCTCAACGACTTCGAATACCTGGGCATCATCAACGATGTGCCCATGACGCTGATCGGCAAGCCCACGCTGCCCGCCGACAACTACAAGGACCTGATCACCTGGATCGGCAAGAACAAGGGCCAGGTCAATCTGGCCAACGCCGGCGTCGGCTCCGCGTCCCACCTCTGCGGCCTGATGCTGCAGTCGACGCTGAAGATCGAAATGACGCCCGTGCCGTACAAGGGCGCCGCACCCGCGATTGCCGATCTGATGGGCAACCAGGTCGACCTGCTGTGCGACCAGACCACCAACACCACGGCGCAGATCGAGTCGAAGAAGGTCAAGGCCTATGGCGTCACCACGCCCAAGCGCCTGACCACGCCTGCGCTCAAGGACCTGCCCACGCTGGACGAAAGCGGCCTGAAGAACTTCCAGGTCACCGTGTGGCACGGCCTGTACGCCCCCAAGGGCACGCCGGCTCCCGTGACCAAGAAGATCAACGACGCCATGCGCCTGGCGCTCAAGGAAGCCGACTTCATCAAGAAGGAAGAGCAACTGGGCGCGGTGATCGCCGCCGACGACCGCGTGACTCCGGCCGGCCACAAGAAGTTCGTCCAGTCGGAAATCGACACCTGGGGCAAGGTCATCAAGGCGGCCGGTGCGTATGCGGACTGATCTCGCTTGATCACGAAAAAGCCAGCCTCTTGAGGCTGGCTTTTTTTCGCCTGGCTGACCCTGGTTCATCTCACCAGGTCACGTCGCGCCCTTCCGCTGCGCTGCGCTTGAGCATGTCGATGAATGGCGCCGTGCGCTGGCGCAGGCTCACGGCGTCGCCCGGGCCGGTCCGGGCATTGTCGTCCTCATCCTGGGCGGCATCGGCGTCTTCACGTGCCTCGCCGGCCGCTGCGCGCTGGGCTTCCTCGTCGCGCACGGCCTGCTCCAGCGCGGCCAGCGCGCCCGGAATCTGCATGGCGGTGATGATGCCGGGACCATTGGTGTCCTTGCCGACCAGGGCCAGCAGCTTGTGCGCCGTGGCGTCCAGCATGATCAGGTCGGCGGTGGCACGGGATTTGAATTTGTAGGGCATGCGATTCCTTTGCGGTACATGTATTCGCGGTTGAACGGGTACTCCGACCGGGCTCCGGGCAAGGCGCCGCTGTCGACCTGGCCGTCGGGGCGGGCCACCAGCATCTGGTGCAGCGCGATCCAGCCACGCTCGAAGCCCATGGCGCAGCCGGCCAGGTACAGCCGGTAGGCCCGCAGCGCGCGTGCGCTGCGTTCGCCGTCGGTCTGCTCTGCAAGGATACGCTGTGCCTCGGGCAGCTGCGCCTCCAGCGCGTCGGACCAGGCCCAGAGCGTGCGTGCGTAATGCGGCCGCAGGTTCTCGGTGTCGACCATTTCCAGCCCGGCCTGGGCCAGCGCCTGCAGCACCCGGCTCACATGCACCAGTTCACCACCGGGGAAGATATAGCGGCCAATGAACTCCCCCATGCCCGCGCCGACCTGGACGTTGTCGACCCCGCCGGCCGTGATCCCATGGATCAGCGCCAGCCCGCCGGGCTTGAGCAGGCGCTGCACCGTGGCCGCATAGGCCGGCAGCTGCGCCTGGCCCACATGCTCGAACATGCCGACCGAGGCGATCTTGTCGAACGGGACTTCGGGCTGCAGCTGGCGGTAGTCGCACAGATCGATGCGCACCCGCTGCTGCAGGCCGCGCGCCGCGATCAGCTGCGTCACATAGGCATGCTGGTTGCGCGACAGCGTGATGCCGCTGGCCTGCACGCCATAGTGCTCGGCCGCCCACAGCAGCAGCCCGCCCCAGCCCGCGCCGATGTCGAGAAAGCGTTCGCCGGCCCGCAGCTGCAGCTTGCGGCAGATATGGTCGAGCTTGGCTTCCTGGGCCTGGGCCAGGTCCATGCCGGGCTCGCGGTAATAGGCGCAGGAGTAGACGCGCCGCGGATCGAGCCACAGCGCGTAGAAATCATCGGACAGGTCGTAGTGGAACTCGATCTGCTGCGCGTCGCGCGCCACGGTGTGCAAGGCCATGGAGCGGGTGCGCGCCATGATCTGCGACCACCAGCTCGAAGTGCCGCGCACCGGGTCCGACTGCAGCAGCGCCGAGGCTGCGCGCATGATGTCGCGCACCCGGCCTTCGAGCTCCACCTGGCCTTCGACCACGGCCGCGCCCAGCGTGCCGATATGGCCCGCGGCCAGGGCCGCGAGCGGCGCCAGCGAACGAAAGCGCAGCACCACCTCGGTCGGGCTCTTGCCGACCCGCTGGCCCGAAGGCAGCTCGACGGCAACGGCCACCGGCAGCGGGGCCAATCGCCCCTCGAGGGTCTGGATCAGATGTTTCATGGCATTGACTATTTTTCGCTTTCAGGTGAAAGCCGGCAATAGCGTTGCCCCCGATCCAATGATCGACTTTGTCCGGCATACCGGACGATATTTTTAGCGTTTGCCTATCAGCCGCAGATAGGCGTCGCGCGTGGCCGGGGAGACTGCGGCCTGCACCTGCTCGTAGCTGGTCTGGTGGCGTGCCAGCAGCCGCACCGAGGCCACCGTGAGCGACTTGCAGAACCAGTGGCAGCTGTGCTGCATGAGAAAGATTTCCGCGGTCAGCGTGAAAGCCCGCTGGCGGCGCTCTTCGTCGCCCTGCGCGGCAAACACCTGGGCCGCGGCCATGCCACGTGCATGGATCTTCACCATCTCGCGCATGTCGAAGCTGCCCTGGGGATAGATGCGCTCGACGTAGGGCAGCGCCAGCGGCAGCGTGCTCACCCGCACCTGCTCGGCATCGACGCGCGCGAAGTCGTCGGCAAAGCGCTGGAACTGCTCGGCCAGGCTTTTTTCCGTGCCTTCCAGCAGCGCCCAGACCTGGCCGCGGCGCTGCAGATCGCTTTCCCCGAGCGCGCGCAGGTAACCTTCGATCAGGCTGCCCATCAGTTTCTCGATCTGCAGCCGGCCCAGGTGCTCGGCCAGCAGGCGTGTGCGCCGGCGCTGGTCGTTGCGCTTGAGCACATAAACGGCAATGGTGACAATGATTGCCAGCGTAAAGATATCCATCGGATCGGGGGAAACAGCGTGAATGAAGCCATGAGTGTAGTCAGCCGCTGGCGCCAGCGGGCGCGCGGCGGCGCCAAGGGCCTGACAGCGGCCACGATTTGCGCCCTGCTGGGGGGCTGCGCCCTGCCCGATATCGGCTATTACTGGCAGGGCGCGCGCGGCCAGCTGCAGATGCTGCATGCGGCCCGGCCGGTCGCCGACTGGCTGGACCAGCCGGATCTGGCGCCGGCGCTGCGCAGCCAGCTGCTGCTGGCCCAGCAGGCACGCGAATTCGCCAGCCAGGCCCTGGCCCTGCCCGACAACGCCAGCTACCGCCGCTATGCGGCGCTGCAGCGCCCGGCCGCAGTCTGGAACGTCACGGCCGCGCCCCCGGACTCGCTGGAACTGCACCAATGGTGTTTCCCCATCGCCGGCTGCGTCGGCTATCGCGGCTACTTCGCGCCCGATGCAGCCCGGGCCCAGGCCGACACCCTGGCCGCGCGCGGCCTCGAAGTGCATGTCTACCCGGTGCCAGCGTACTCGACGCTGGGCTACTTCAACTGGCTGGGCGGCGACCCGCTGCTCGACACCTTCGTGCGCTGGCCCGAAGGCGAGCTGGTGGGTCTGCTGTTCCATGAGCTGTCGCACCAGCGCGTCTATCTGGCCGGCGACATGGCGTTCAACGAGTCCTATGCCACGGCCGTGGAACAGCTGGGCACCCAGGCCTGGCTGCGGCAGTCGAGCACGGCGGCGGCGGCCTCGCCTGCGTGGCAGGCCGCGCAGCAGCGGCGCGCGCAATGGCGCGCGCTCACGCGCGACACCCGGCTGGCACTGGAAGACCTGTATGCGCAGCCGCCGGCCGAGCCGATGGCGGCCAAGGCCCGTCTGCTGCAGGATTTTCGCGCGCGCTACCAGGCGCTGCGCGCGCAATGGCTGGCCAGCCCCGAACTGGCGGCGCGCCCGCAAGCCGCCGCGCAGTCGCTGCAGCGCCTGGACCGCTGGGTGGCCGAGGCCAACAATGCGTCGTTTGGCGCGCTCTCGGCCTATGACCTCTGGGTGCCGGCGTTCGTGGCGCTGTTCGCGCAGCACGCCGGCGAGCCCGAACCCTGGGCCGCCTTCCATCGTGCGGTGGAAGATCTTTCGCGCCAGCCCAAGGCGGCGCGGATGACGAGACTGTGCGCGCTGATGCCGGGCCCGGCGGCCGCCCTGCCCCAGGACTGTGAAGCGGGCGCAGACGGTGCCAGAACCGTCAGCTCAATGAATCGATGAGCTCGATGTATTGCTCGCGTGCAGCATCGCTTTCGGTGCCCTTGAGCTTTTCCCAGGCGTCCCACTTGGCGCGGCCCACCATGTCGCTGAAGCTGGGCTTCTTCTCGTCGTTGTCGCCCTGCGTGGCCTGCTTGAACAGCGCGTAGATGCGCAGCAGCGTGCCGTTGTCGGGGCGCTCGCTCAGGTTCTTGGAATGCGCCACGGCGGCTTCGAAAGCAGCGTTCAATTCGGACATTCAGCTGGCTCCTTAAAATCAGTGGGTGCGACAGACCAGTGTAGTCATCGCCGCCGCCCGCCCCTCCTCACATTTACCCGGACTAACCCTTGCCTGATATCCAGATTTCCCGCACCCACGCCCTGGGCCTTGCCGCCGCGCGCGAACACGCCCAGCGCTGGGGCGAAAAGGCCGCCGAGAAATTCGGCGTGCAATGCGAATATGCCGCCGGCGACACCGAAGACCTGCTGCGCTTCAGCGGCAATGGCGTCGACGGCCAGCTGCGCGTCACGGCCAGCGTGCTGGAACTTGAGGCCGAGCTGGGCTTTCTGGCGGCGATGTTCAAGGACAGCATAGAAACCAAGATCAATGCGCAGTTCGATGCGCTGCTGGCCTAGCGCTGAGCCCGCCGCCGCCGGGCCGCCCCAAGGCGGCGGACGGCCCCCTTGGGGGCGGCCCGCGCAGGGGCAGCGCAGCTACGCGGAGCGAGCAAGCGTGGGGGTGGAACTCCCCAGCCATTCCCTGGCCAGCTCGACCCAGAACGTCGCGCCTAAAGGAATCAGCCGGTCATTGAAGTCATAGCTCGGGTTGTGCAGCAGGCAGGGCCCGGCGCCGTGGCCGATGGCGCGGTGCTCGCCCGCGCCTTCGCCATTGGCAATGAAGCAGTAGGCGCCGGGCTTTTCCTCCAGCATATAGGCGAAATCTTCGGCCGTCATAGTCGGCTCCTGATCCAGCACCTGGGCCGCGCCGACGATTCGCTCCATCACCTTGCGCGCCAGCGCGGCCTCGGGCGCGGCATTGATGGTCGGCGGGTAGTCGCGCGCAAACACGAACGCCCATTGCATGCCCTGGGCCGCGCAGATGCCTTCGACCACCTGCTGCATGCGCTGCTCGATCATGTCGAGCACCGCCACTGAAAAAGTGCGCACCGTGCCTTCGAGTTCCACGCTGTCGGGCACGACATTGTTGGCCTCGCCGCCATGCACCATGGTGATCGAGATCACGCCCGCATCGACCGGCTTGAGATTGCGGCTGACGATGGTCTGCAGCGCCAGGATGATCTGCGCCGCCACGGGCACCGGGTCCAGCACCAGGTGCGGCATCGCCGCATGCCCGCCCTTGCCGCGCACCGTGATCTTGAACTCGTTGCTCGAGGCCATCACCGGGCCGGGGCTCACCGCCATCTGGCCTTCGGCCATGCCCGGCCAGTTGTGCATGCCGAACACCGCCTGCATCGGAAACAGCGTGAACAGGCCGTCCTGGATCATGGCGCGCGCGCCGCCCCCGCCTTCCTCCGCGGGCTGGAAGATCAGGTAGATCGTGCCGTCGAAATCGCGCTGGCGCGCGAGGTGGCGCGCCGCGGCCAGCAGCATCGCGACATGGCCGTCGTGGCCGCAGCCATGCATCTTGCCGGCGTGGCGGCTGGCATGCGCGAACTGGTTGCCTTCCTGCATGGGCAGCGCGTCCATGTCGGCGCGCAGGCCCAGCGCGCGGCCGCAGGCGCCGGCGTCGCGGCCATGCACGATGCCCACCACGCCGGTCCGGCCCAGGCCGCGGTGCACGGCAATGCCCCATTCGGTGAGCCGCGCGGCAATCACATCGGCGGTGCGCACTTCCTCGAAACTGAGTTCGGGGTGGGCGTGGATATCACGGCGCAGAGCCGCCATCTCATCGGCCTGCGCAACAATCTCTTCAATCAGCGACATGGGAACCTCCTGCGGCCATTGTCCCTGGAGAACGCGGGCGGTGCGGCTATTTCCCACTGCGGTAACCCCGCCCTGCACCCGGGGCCGCGATGCGTGACAATGCGCCGATACCGATCGCCCCACCGCCTGACCGCCATGTCCTCTGCCCTGCCATCCAGCCTCCCCGGCGTTGCCTCCGTCGTGCGCGGCGCCTGCCCGCATGACTGCCCCGACACCTGCGCGCTGCTGACCACCGTGGTCGATGGCGTGGCGACCCGGGTGCAGGGCAACCCGGACCATCCGCAGACCGATGGCGTGCTCTGCGCCAAGGTCAGCAAGTACCCCGAACGCACCTACCACACCGAACGCGTGCTGACCCCGCTCAAGCGCTGCGGCCCCAAGGGCAGCGGCCAGTTCACGCCGGTGTCGTGGGACGAAGCGCTCGATGACATCAGCGCGCGCCTGCACGGCATCGCCCAGCGCGCGCCCGAAGCCATCCTGCCCTACAGCTATGCCGGCACCATGGGCCTGGTGCAGGGCGAGAGCATGGACCGGCGCTTCTTCCACCAGCTCGGCGCCTCGCTGCTGGACCGCACCATCTGCTCCAGCGCGGGTGGCGAAGCGCTGATGCACACCTATGGCGGCAAGCTGGGCATGCGCGTGCAGTTCTTTGCCGAAAGCCGGCTGATCATCATCTGGGGCAGCAACAGCATTGGCAGCAACCTGCATTTCTGGCGCTACGCCCAGGCCGCCAAGCGCGACGGCGCGCGCCTGATCTGCATAGACCCGCGCAAGACCGAAACCGCCGACAAATGCCATGAGCATCTGCAACTGCGCCCCGGCACCGACGCCGCGCTGGCGCTGGCGCTGATGCACGAGCTGATACGCAACGACTGGCTGGACCACGACTACCTCGCGCGCCACACGCTGGGCTGGGACGCGCTGCGCGCACGCGCGCTCGAATGGCCGCCCGAACGCGCGGCCGAAGTCTGCGGCTTGCCGGTAGCGCAGATCATCGAGCTGGCGCGCGAATACGGCACGACCGAGCGCCCCGCCATCCGCCTGAACTACGGCGTGCAGCGCGCGCGCGGCGGCGGCAACGCGGTGCGCGCGATTGCCTGTCTGCCGGCGCTCACGGGCGCCTGGCGCCACCGCGCGGGCGGCCTGCTGCTGTCTTCATCGGCCGCGCTGCCGGCGCGCCGCGCGGCGTTGCAGATGCCGCGGCTGCTGGGCGCGCGCCGCCCGCGCACGATCAACATGAGCACCATCGGCAATGCGCTGCTCGAGCCCGGCGGCGCCGCTTTCGGCCCGCGCATCGAAGCCGTCGTGGTCTACAACAGCAACCCCGTGGCCGTGGCGCCGGAATCGGCCAAGGTGGCGCAGGGCTTTGCGCGCGACGACCTGTTCTGCGTGGTGATCGAGCATTTCCTCACCGACACCGCCGACCACGCCGACTACGTGCTGCCGGCCACGACCCAGCTCGAGCACTGGGACATCCACGGCAGCTACGGCCACACCGATGTGCTGCTCAATCGGCCGGCCATCGCGCCCGTGGGCGAGGCCCGCAGCAATGCCCAGATCTTCCGTGATCTGGCCGCGCGCATGGCCGCGTTGGACCCGGCGTTTGCCGCGCCTGTCTTTCAGGAAGACGACGAAGCGCTGTGCCGCCAGGCCATCGAGTCCTCGCAGGTCGATTTCGATCAATTGCTGGCCGCGGGCTTTGCGCACCTGCCGGTGCCCGACGCGCCGTTTGCCGACGGCGGTTTCGCCACGCCCTCGGGCAAGTGCGAATTCCACAGCGCCAGCCTCGAAGCCCTGGGCATCAACCCGCTGCCCGACTACCTGCCCAACCACGAGCTGCCCGACCCGCAGGGCCCGTATCCGCTGGCGATGATTTCGCCGCCGGCGCGCAACTTCCTCAACAGCACCTTTGTCAACGTGCAGAAGCTGCGCAATGCCGAAGGCCGGCCGCTGCTGGAAATGCATCCCGACGATGCAGCAAGGCGTGGCATCGAGGACGGCGCGCTGGTGCGCGTGTTCAATGCGCGCGGCGAACACCTGTGCCATGCGAGCATCAACGGCCGCGCGCGCGCCGGCCTGGTCGTGGGCCTGGGCATCTGGTGGCGCAAGGACGGCGCCAACGGCACCAATGTCAACGAGCTGACCCACCAGCATCTGACCGACATAGGCCGCGCGCCCAGCTTCTACGACTGCACCGTGGAGGTGGCTGCGGCCTGAGCAGGTTCACATGGCAAGGGCGAGAATTTCGCGCGCCTTGGCCGCGTCGATATCGCGGTGCTCGGACAGCGCGACCATGCCGTGCTTCGCCAACTGCGCCACGACCGCATCCGCGGCCTCGGCGCCGAGGTCGTAGGCCGACAGCCGCGTGGGCACGCCCAGGCCTTCGAAGAAGTTGCGCGTCTGCGTGATGGCGGCGTTGATGCGGCCTTCTTCCGAGCCTTCGGTGATGCCCCAGACACGCTCGGCGTACTGCAGCAGCTTGGCGTGCTTTTGCTCGCGGCGCGCGTCCATCACCGCCGGCAGCACCACGGCCAGCGTGCGCGCATGGTCGATGCCGTACAGCGCCGTCAGTTCATGGCCGATCATGTGCGTCGCCCAGTCCTGGGGCACGCCCGCGCCGATCAGGCCATTGAGCGCCAGCGTCGCGCTCCAGACCAGATTCGCGCGGTCGGCGTAGTCGGGCGTTTCGCTGCCGACGATGCGCGGGCCGATCTCGATCAGCGTCTGCAGCAGGCCTTCGGCAAAGCGGTCCTGCACGCGCGCATCGACCGGATAGGTCAGGTACTGCTCCATGGTGTGCACGAAGGCATCGACCACGCCATTGGCGAGCTGGCGCGTGGGCAGCGTATAGGTCTTGGTCGGGTCCAGCAGCGCGAACTGCGGGAACAGCAGGCGATTGGAAAACGGCAGCTTCGCGCCTTCGGCCGCATGCGTCAGCACGCCGCCATTGTTCATCTCGGAGCCCGTGGCCGGCAGCGTCAGCACCACGCCCAGCGGCGCGGCCTGGGCCACGCCGCGCCCGCCCTTGCGCACCAGCTCCCAGGCGGCGACCGGGTCGGCCACTGCATCCACTTTCGGCAGGCGCACAGCCGCGGCAATGAACTTGACGGCATCGATCACCGAGCCGCCGCCCACGGCCAGCAGGAAGTCGAAACCACCCTGCTGGAACTGCGCGACGGCGCGCATGGAAGTCTCCAGCGTGGGATTGGGCTCTATGCCCGAGAACGTCGCATGCCGGCGTGCGCCCAGCGCGGCGCGCACTTCGGCCAGCGTGCCGTTCTTCTCGGCGCTGCTGCCGCCGACGACGATCAGCACCTGCGCGGTTTCGGGCAGCAGCTTGCCGAGCTTGGCGATCACGCCTTCGCCGAAAACAATGCGCGTGGGGTTGCTGAAGTCAAAATTCTGCATCGTGCTCTCCTTGAAATGGCAATGCGGGGCGGGCATACAGAACCGCCCCGCTCAAGCACCATTCTGTCAGGACAGCGCCCTCAGTCGAGCTTGATGCCGGCCTGCTGGATGATCTCGCCCCAGCGTTTTGCCTCGGCGCGCGCCATGGCGCGGAACTGCTCCGGCGTGCCGGGCAGCGCCTCCATGCCGAAGTCCTGCATGCGCTTGGCCACGGCCGGGCTGGCCAGCGCCTTGTTGAGTTCGCTGTTGAGGCGCTGCACGATGGGCGCGGGCAGGTTCTTCGGCGCCAGGATGCCCTGGAACGCAAAGACTTCGGTATTGGCCACGCCGGCCTCGGCCAGCGTCGGCAGCTGGGGCAGGCTGGCAATGCGCTGCGCCGAGCCGATGGCCAGCGCACGCAGCTTGCCCGATTGAATGATGGGCAGACCGGCCGCGAGATCGATGAACATGCAGGGCACCTGGCCGCCCATCACATCGGCCACGGCCGGCGCCGCGCCGCGGTAGGGAATGTGGGTCAGGAAGGTGCGGGTGCGGGCCTTGAACATCTCCATCGCCAGATGGTGGGGCGAGCCATTGCCGGGCGAGGCGTAGTTGACCTTGCCGGGGTTGGCGCGCGCATAGGCCAGGAACTCCTGCAGCGTCCTGGCCTGGAAGTCGGGGTGTACCACCAGCGCCAGCGGAAAGCGGCTGATGCCACCGACATAGGTGAAGTCCTTTTCCGGGCTGAACGGCAGCTTGCTGAACAGGTGCTCGTTATAGGCCAGCACGGCGTTGTCGGCCGACATGATGGTGTAGCCATCGGCGCGCGCCGTGGCCACCTGCTGGGCACCGATGTTGGTCGAGGCGCCGGGCTTGTTCTCGATGACGATGGTCTGGCCCAGGCTGGGGCGCATGGCCTCGGCGACGGTGCGCGCCAGCACATCGGTGCCGCCGCCCGGCGGATAGGGCACGACCCAGCGTATGGCCTGATCGGGCCAGTTCTGCGCGTGCGCCAGGGGCGAGATAGGCGCGGCGGCGGCAGCCGTCATCGCGGCCAGAAAGTGTCTGCGGTCCATTTTTGTCTCCTCGGGAATGATCCGGCCGCGCCCTTGCGGGCCGGGAATGCGAAATGGGCGTGATTGCGCTGGCCGGCACTCTGCGGTGCCGGTCCTGCGCGCCCGCAACATCTCAGTCGGCGGATTCGGGCGCCACGATCGTCTGATCGATCGCGCCGAAGATGCTCTGGCCGTCGCGGCCCTTCATCTCGATGCGGATGGTGTCGCCGAACTTCATGAATTCAGTCACCGGGGCGCCGGTCTGTATGGTCTCGATGCAGCGCTTTTCGGCAATGCAGCTGTAGCCCTTGGGCCATTGCATGGCGCTGCCCTCGCCCACGCCCTTGTTGCTCACCGTGCCGCTGCCGATCACGCTGCCGGCGCGCACGTTGCGCGTCTTGCAGATATGGGCGATCAGCTGGCCGAAGTGGAACGTCATTTCCGGGCCCGCGTCGCACATGCCGACCTTGCGGCCGTTCCAGATCGACTGCAGCGTGAGGTTCACCCGGCCCGCGTCCCAGGCATCGCCGAGCTCGTCGAGCGTCACCGCGACCGGGCTGAAGGCCGTGGCCGGCTTGCTCTGGAAGAAGCCAAAGCCCTTGGCCAGTTCGGCGGGAATCAGATTGCGCAGCGAGACATCGTTGGCCAGCATCACCAGGCGAATGCCCTGCAGCGCCTGCGCCGGCGTGCTGCCCATGGGCACATCGGTGGTGACCACGGCGATCTCGGCCTCGAAGTCTATGCCCATGGCTTCGCTGGGCACGACCACGTCGTCGCAGGGGCCGATGAAGTCGTCGGCGCCGCCCTGGTACATCAGCGGGTCGGTGTAGAACGTGGCCGGCACTTCGGAATTGCGCGCCTGGCGCACCAGCTCCACATGGTTGAGATAGGCCGAACCATCGGCCCACTGGTAGGCGCGCGGCAGCGGCGCCATGCACTGCTCGGGATTGAACGCAAACGCATGCGGCGCCTTGCCCGCGTTGAGCTGCTGGTACAGATCCTGCAGCTGCGGCGCCATGAAGGCCCAGTCGTCGAGCACCTGCTGCATGCGGCTGGCAATGCCGGTCGCATAATGGGCCAGGCCCAGATCGCGGGAGACAACGACCAGTTGGCCGTCGCGCGAGCCGTCTTTGTAAGTAGCGAGTTTCATGGGGACTGGAACTTGTTTGACAGGGACAAAAAGCGCTACCTGAACGGCGGCGGTCGAATTACGATTGGGTAAATCAGTTTACCTAAACAAAACAAGTGGATTTTAGTGCAATGGAAAAGGAACGGGCAGGCATTCAGTCGGTCGAGGTCGGTTTTGCGCTGCTGCAAGGCCTGGCGCGGGCGCGCGCACCGCTGATGCTCAAGGAAGTCGCGGCCTCGGCCGAGATGAGCGCCGCCAAGGCGCACCGCTATTTGGTGAGCTTCCAGCGCCTGGGCCTGGTGACGCAGGACAGCCGTACCTCGCGCTATGACCTGGGCCCGGCCAGCCTCAAGCTGGGCCTGGCCGCGCTCACGCGCCTGGACCCGGTGCGCCTGGCGCGCGAGCGCATGCCGGCCCTGCTCGAGTCGCTGCAGCACACCGTGGCGCTGGCCGTCTGGGGCAACCACGGCCCGACGGTGGTGCACTGGGAGGAGTCCGCGCAATCGGTGACCGCCAATCTGCGCCTGGGCGATGTGATGCCGCTGCTGTCATCGGCCACGGGCCGCTGCTTTGCCGCCTATCTGCCCAGCGAAACCACGCAGCGCATGCTGGAAGTGGAAATGCAGCGCGCCGCGCAGATCGGCCGCAGCGACCTGCCGCTGACCCTGGACGGCGTGCGCGCCATGCTGGCCGAAGTGCGCACGCAGGGGACGGCGCGCGTGGTCGACACGCTGCTGCCCGGCATCGTCGCGTTCTGCACCCCGGTGTTCGACTCGTCCGGTCATATCGTGATGGGCATCACCACGCTGGGCTCGGTGGCGACGTTCGACCCGGCCTATGGCGGTGCGATCGATGCCCCGCTGCGCGCCACGGCGCAGCAGCTGTCGGCCGATCTGGGCCACACCGGCCACTGAAGCTCGCCATGCAAAAGCCTGTGCTGCTGCCCCTGACCGCTGCCGTGCTGGCCGCGCATGGCTGGCTGCTATGGCAGTTGCCGGCATGGTCGGACGCATCGGCGGCGATGGCTCCCACCCAGGCCGCGGCGCCCGCCTTCACGACGCGCAGCATTGCAGCACCACCGCCACCGCCACCAGCGCCCGCACCGGCACCCGTTGCGCGGCCGCAGCCCAAACCCAGGCCCAAGCCTGCGGCCGCCGCGCGACCGGAGGCGGCCGCACCGGCCCCCATGGAACCAGCCGCGGCCGACCGGCCCGAGCCAGCGTTGCCAGAGGAAGATAGCGCGGCCCTGGCCGAACCCGCGGCGCCCGCAGAACCCATGGAGGCTGCGGCCGTCGACACGGCGGCCGTCGACACGGCGGCCGTCGACACGGCGGCCGTCGACACGGCGGCCGTCGCAACGGCGGCCGCAGCGCCCGCCCCGCCCGCCGAGGCCGCGCCTGCCCCCCTGCCCGATGTGCAACTGCCCCCGCCCACGCGGCTGTCGTTCGACGTGTCGGGCCAGGCCAAGCGCTTTGACTACCACGCCAGCGCCGAGCTGCTGTGGCAGCACGATGGCCAGCATTACGAACTGCGCCAACAGATCAAGGCGTTTCTGATCGGCACCCGCGCCCAGACCAGCAGCGGCCAGCTTTCGGCCGCGGGGCTGGTGCCGCAGCGCTTTGTCGATCAGGGCCGGCGCGAGAAATCGGCCGAACTCGACTTCGCGGCCGGCCAGGCGCGCTTCACGCCGGCGGCCGCACCGGCGCCCATTGAAGCCGGCGCGCAGGACCGGCTCAGCGTGTTTTTCCAGCTCTCGGCCCTGCTGGCGGCGGCGCCCGAACGCTATCCCGCGGGCAGCGAAATCAGCTTCACCACCGTGGGCAGCAACGACGCCGAACGCTGGACTTTCCGCGTGCATGAAACCGAGACCCTGGAACTGCCCGTGGGCCCCATGCCCGCGCTGCGGCTCGAACGCCTGCCACGCCACGCCGGGGACCAGCAAGGCATGCTGTGGCTGGCGCCCGCGCTGGGCTATCTGCCGGCACGCATCCGGCTGACCCAGGGCAATGGCGACTTTGCCGACCTGCGCCTACAGGCGCACACGGCGCCCTAGAAGCGCCCGACTCCGCACGCGGCTGCAATCCGTGGAATACTGGGGTCAAGCGCCTTTTGCCGGCGGCCCCGTCGGCGGTGCTTGAAGTCTGCTGATTTGCAGCCATATGACTGTCATCAGCCAGACTTTGCAAACAGGGGGGGATCACCATGCAAACGCTTTACGACTCTGACACTTTTGCGGTGCTCCATATCCGGCCCGACCTGCCGGTCATGGCCGAGGGCGAATCCGCCCGCGCCGAAGAGCTGCCCAACGCCCAGATGCAGATGCCACGCCACGGCTTTGAAATCGTCGACAAGCGTTCGGGCAAAGAGGTCTACCTCGATGGCTCCTGGGCCGAGATGTTCCAGAAGATCATCCTGGGCTGGCAGCAGGAGACGCCTACGCAGGAAGAGGTCGAAACCATGCTCGACAGCTATGCGGGCCTGGCGCAGAATCCCGTCTTAGTTCACTGAACTTGCGGGATAGAGCCAGCGATACATAGGCTCGACCACCAGCAGCACCGCCATCAACCGGCATACCTGCAGCGCCGTCACCACCGGCACGCCCAGCTGCAGCACCTTGGCGGTGATGGCCATCTCGGCAATGCCGCCCGGCGCCGTGGCCAGCACCATGGTCGCCCAGGGCAGCTGCGTGGCCCAGGCCATCGCCGCCGCAAAGGCCGCGCACAGCGCCATCAGCACCAGGCTGCCCACGGCCACGCTGCCCAGCCAGGCCGGCGCGGTGCGCAGGAAATCGCGCCGAAAGCGCACGCCCAGGCTCACGCCAATCAACAGCTGCGCCGCATTCACCAGGGGCTGGGGCACGGCCGAAAGATCCAGCCCGCTCATCGCCAGGCCCATCGACGCCAGCAGCGCGCCCAGAAACCAGGGATTGGCGCGGTCCAGGCGCAGCATCAGCCAGGCGCCCAGCCCGGTGCACAGCGCCAGCAGCGCCAGACCCGGCCATTGCACCACGCGCACCGCCCCCCATTCACCCGTGCCATGCGCCCCGCTCCACTGCAGCGCAAACGGAATCACCAGCGTGACGATCACCAGCCGCAAGCTGTGGCTCGATGCCACCAGCTCGGTCAGCGCGTTCTCGCGCTCGGACAGCAGCGTCATCTCCGAAGCCGCGCCGATCGCGCCCGAGAAATAGCAGGTGGCGCGCAATTGCTGCGCCGGCACTTCGGGCATGCGCGGCGCATGCAGGCGGTAGAGCCAGCCGCCAAACAGCCAGCCCAGCAGCAACGCAAACGCTATGCCCAGCACGATCACCCACCACATGCTGGCCACCAGCGCCGTGACGGACGGCGTGAAATAAAGCCCCAGCGCCGCGCCAATGGTCCACTGCGCGGTGTTGCGCGCCAGGCCCCAGCTGGCGGTGGGCGCGCCGCCCATCGAGGCCAGCGAGGTCGCGATCAGCGGCCCCAGCATCCAGGGCAGCGGCGTGCCCCACCAGAGGCACAGTTGGGCCGCGGCCCAGGCGCCAACTGCGGTCAGCAGCACGCGCAGCGCGAAAGGCATGCGCCCGGCAATCACGGCGTGGCCACCTGCGGCAGGGCCACCAGCGGGCGGTCGCGGCTTTCCCGCAGCAGCGTCTCGAACGCGTCGGCGGGCAGGGGCCGGCTGCAAAGATATCCCTGGAAATGGTCGCAGCCGCGCGCGCGCAGGAAAGCGAGTTGCTCGGCGGTTTCCACGCCTTCGGCCAGCACCTTGAGACCCATGCTGTGGCCCATGGCGATCACCGCCGCGCTGATCGCCATATCGTCGGCGCTCTGCGGGATGTCGCGGATGAAGCCCTGGTCGATCTTCAGCACATCGATGGGAAAGCGCTTGAGATGGGCCAGCGACGAATAGCCGGTGCCGAAGTCATCGATCGCCAGGCGCAGGCCCAGGGCACTCAGATTGCGCAGCACCTGCAAGGCCTCCTCGGGCTGCTGGGCCAAGGCGCTTTCGGTGATCTCCAGCTCGAACAGCGCGGCCGGAAACCCCGCATCGGCCAGCGCCGCCTGCGTGCTGCCAACGATGTCCGTGAGCAGGAACTGGTGCAGCGAGACATTCACCGCGACGCTGATCTCGGGCAGGCCCCGGTCGCGCCAGCGCTGGCCCTGGGCACAGGCTTCACGCATCACCCATTCGCCAACCGGGCCGATCACGCCCGAGCTTTCGGCCACGGGAATGAAGCGCGCGGGTGAAATCAGCCCTTCCACCGGATCGAGCCAGCGCAGCAGCGCTTCGGCGCCCACCAGTCGGCCCGTCGCGATGTCGATCTGCGGCTGGTAGTACAGCCGCAGATGGCCTTCGGCAAGCGCCTGGCGCAGCCGCGCCTCGAGCTCCAGGCGCTCGCGCGCGGCCTGGGTCATGTCCTGCTGGAAGAAGCACCAGGCATCGGGGCCGTTGTGCTGCTTGGCGACATGCACCGCCGAATGCGCGCCCTGCAGCAGGCCTTCGGGCGTGCCGGCATGGCGCGGGTACAGGCTCATGCCGACGCTGACCCCGGTCACCACCTCCATGCCGTCGGGCGTATGCCAGGGCTGGGCGGCGGCGGCGATCAGCCGCTGCGCCAGCTGCGCGGCATCGGCTTCGCTGCCCAGGCCGCGCGCCGCCACCGCGATCTCGTCACCGGCCATGCGCCCTATCAGGTCGCCGGGGCGCAGCACCGCCTGCACGCGCGCCGCGACATGGCACAGCACCTGATCGCCGACGGCGTGGCCGTAGCTGTCGTTGAAGTCGCGCAAACGATTGATGTCGATCAGCAGAACCGCGAGCTGGCCGGATGCGGCGGCGTCTTCGCCCAGCGCGGTTTCCAGTTCGTGAATGAACCAGGCGCGGTTGTCGAGCCCGGTCAGCGGGTCCTTGCGCGCGAGATATTCGAGGCGTTTTTGCTGGGCCTTTTCCGCGGTGATGTCGGTAAACATGCAGACGTAATGCGTCACGCGCGCGGCGCTGTCGTAGACCGCGCTCAGCGACATGCGCTCGGGGAACACCTCGCCGTTCTTGCGCCGGTTCCAGATCTCGCCCTGCCAGTGGCCGCTGCGCTGCAGGCTGTCCCACATGGCCTCGTAGAAGGGCTGGCCATGGCGGCCCGACTTGAACAGGCGCGGAGTCTCGCCCAGCAGCTCCTGTTCGGTGTAGCCCAGCACGCGCGTGAACGCCGCGTTGACCGACAGGATCTTGCTGTTGGCATCGGTCACCATCACGCCTTCGATCGTGTTGTCGACCACGGTCGCCGCGAGCCGCTGGCGCTCGTCTTCCTGGCGCTGGCGCATGGCGCGGCGCTCGAGCGCCGCGCGGCGCACCGCTTCGGAGCGCAGCAGGCGCTGCAGCAGCCAGCCCCCCATCATGGCGTTGAGAATGATGGAGACATAGCCCTGCCAGTCCTTCCAGCGCGCCACCTGCGCCGCGTCCTCGGTCCAGTGCGTCAACAGGCTTTCGCTGCCCGCCAGCCAGACCAGCGCGGTCAGCGTGTACAGCGCCAGGATCCAGTACGGCCACGCCGGTGCGGCCGTGCCCTTTTTATGCATGTATTTCCTCAATCCACAACCAACGGCCCTTGCTGCGACAATCGCAGGGCTATGACCCAAGCCTATATTCTTACCCTATCCTGCCCCGACCGCCGCGGGCTGGTGCACGCCGTCTCCGGCTTCCTGCTGGAACAGGGCGCCAACATCGAAGAAGCCGCGCAATACAACGACAGCGCCACCGGCCTGTTCTTCATGCGCGTGCAATTCGTCTGCACCGACACCGATGCCGCGACGCTGAAGACAGCGTTGGCCGAACTCGCGGTGCGCTTTGAAATGCGCTGGAGCCTGCATTCCCAGTCCGAGAGCATGAAGACCGTGCTGCTGGTCAGCAAGGAAGGCCACTGCCTCAACGATCTGTTGTTCCGCTGGAAGTCCGGCCTGCTGCCCATCGACATCCGCGCCATCATCAGCAACCACCGCGACTTCTACCAGCTCGCGGCCAGCTACAACGTGCCTTTCCACCACATTCCCGTGACGGCGGCGACCAAGGCCCAGGCCGAAGCGCGGCAGTTCGAGATTATCGAGGCAGAAGGCGCGGAACTGGTGGTGCTCGCGCGCTACATGCAGGTGCTGTCCAACGACCTGTGCGTCAAGCTCGCGGGCCGGGCGATCAACATCCACCACAGCTTCCTGCCCAGCTTCAAGGGCGCCAAGCCCTACTACCAGGCGCATGACCGCGGCGTGAAGCTGATCGGCGCCACCGCCCACTATGTGACGGCCGACCTCGACGAGGGCCCGATCATCGAGCAGGACGTGGCGCGCGCCGACCACACCGACACGGTGGAAGACCTCACGGCCCGCGGCCGCGACACCGAAAGCCAGGTGCTGGCGCGTGCCGTCAAGTGGCACAGCGAACGCCGCGTCATTCTCAACGGCCACAAGACCGTCGTCTTCCGCTGATCGACGCCATGGCCGCGCCCGCTCCAAGCCCGGCCATGTCCAGTGCCGCGCGGCGCATCCCCCCCATCCAGTGCCTGCTGACCTTCGAGGCGCTGGCGCGGCTGCGCAGCGTGACGCAGACCGCCGAGGAGCTGTGCGTCACGCCCAGCGCCGTGAGCCACCGGGTGCGCCAGCTCGAGCAGATGCTGGGCAGCCGGCTGTTCGGGCGGGCCGATTTCTCGCTGACCAGCGAAGGCAGTGCCTATCTGGCGCATGTGCGTGAAGGCCTGGGCGCGCTGCAGCGCTTTCCCGGCGGCGCCAGCACGCCCGGCCGGCGCCGGCTGAAGATCGCCGTCACGCCGACATTTGCCCGCTGCATGCTGATTCCGCGGCTGAGCCAGTTCACCGACGCCTACCCCGAGATCGACCTGGCGCTGCATGTGAGCATTCCACTGCTCGACGTGGTGGCGGAAGATGCCGACCTGGTCGTGCGCTTCGGCTCCGGCCATTACGCCGACATGGAACATGTGGAGCTGGCGCGCGATGTGCTCACCCCCCTGGCCTCGCCGGCGTTTGTGCGCACCCACGGGCCGTTCGAGCAACCCGCCGATCTCGAAGGCCTGCCGCTGCTGCGCAGCCCGCTCGAGCCCTGGCGCGGCTGGTTCGACGCCGCCGGCCTGGACTGGCCCGAACCCGTCGAGGGCTCGCAGTTCCACGACATCGGCCTGCTGTGCGACGCCGCCGCCGCCGGCCTGGGCGTGGCCCCGGTACGCCTCAAGCTGGGCGCACCCTGGCTGGACAACGGCACGCTGGTGCGCTTGTTTGCGCTCGATGTGCCCAGCCCGCATGCGCACTATCTGTGCTGGCATACGGGGACCATGGATCGGTGGGAGTGCTCCGCCTTTGCGCAGTGGCTCAGCCAGGCGGTGTCTTGATGCGCCGGCTGTGGCAGTCAAGATGCATGCTGCCTGATCAAGCATGCCCCAGCATGGGGGCAGCGAGGAAGGGCCGCCCCGCACCGAGGCTGCCGTCCCCCTCCACCGAAGGTTGAGAGGGGGAAGGCGCGAAGCGCCTCAGGGGGTGGAAAAATTTTCCGGCGCCGGCAACACCTTGGCCGGATTCAGCAGGTTCTTCGGATCGAGCGCACGCTTGATCTGCCACATCAGCTCCAGCTCCACCGGCGACTTGCACAGCAGCAGGTCGTCGCGCTTGGCCACGCCAATGCCGTGCTCGGCCGAGATCGAGCCGTTCTGCGCGGTGGCCAGGCCGTCCACGGCGTGCGAGACGCGCGCGTAATTGGCGGCGAGGAAGTCGGCCGCAGTCACGTCCTTGGGGCGCAGCGGGTTGAAGTGCACGTTGCCGTCGCCCATGTGGCCGTAGATCACCATGCGCGCATCGGGTGCGAGCGCCAGTACTTCGGCCGAGGCATCGGCAATGAAGTCGGCGATCTTCGACAGCGGGATCGAGATGTCGCACTTGATGCTGCCGCCGGTGCGCGTCTGCGCATCCGAGATTTCCTCGCGCAGCAGCCAGAAGGCGCGCGTGTCGGCAATGCTCGCGGCAATCGCGGCGTCGGTCACCAGGCCGCGCTCCATGCCTTGTTCGAGAATCGACATCAGCGTCGCGTCCAGGCCTTCGGCGTCGCCGCCCGAGGTCAGCTCGATCAGCACCATCCAGTCATGGGCGCTGGGCAGCGGTGCGCTGAGCTGCGGCATGGATTCCAGCACCAGCGTCAGCGCCGGGCCCGAGATCAACTCGAAGGCCGTGACGGCCTGGCCGGCCACGCGCTTGGCTTCGGTCAGCAGTTCGACGGCGGCATGCGGGTCTTTCACCGCGATCCAGGCCGCGGCCGTGGCGCTGGGCAGCGGCATCAGCTTGAGCACGGCGGCGGTGATGATGCCCAGCGTGCCTTCGGAGCCTATGAACAGCTGCTTGAGGTCATAGCCGGTGTTGTCCTTGCGCAGTCCGCGCAGCGACGAGTAGATGCGGCCATCGGGCAGCACGGCTTCGATGCCCAGCGTCAGGTCGCGCATGTTGCCGTAGCGCAGCACCGCGGTGCCGCCGGCGTTGGTCGAGAGATTGCCGCCGATCTGGCACGAGCCTTCGGAACCTATGCGCAGCGGGAACAGGCGCCCCGCGTCTTCGGCCGCGGCGCGCGCAGCCTGCAGCGTCACGCCGGCCTGCAGCGTCATCGTGTCGTTGATGACATCGATTTCCTGCACCTGGTTCATGCGGCGCAGATTGAGCACCACGGCATCGCCCGCCGCGTCGGGCACGGCGCCGCCCATCAGCGAGGTATTGCCGCCCTGGGGCACGACCGGCACGTTGTGCTGGAAGCACAGCGCCAGCACTTCGCTGACCTGCTGCGTGTTCGCCGGCAGCACGACGGCCAGCGCCTTGCCGTGGTACAGCTTGCGGTAGTCGGTGGTGAAGGGCTGCATGTCGCTGGCGACTTCAATGCAGGCTTTCTCGCCGACGATGGCACGCAGGCCTTCAAGCACCAGCGCGTGGGGAATGGGGGAAGTCGAGGACATGTTCAATAGGCTCCGCGGGAATCGGCAGGGGCCGCTGTTTCGGCCGGTTTGCCCAGGAAGTCGCCGGCCAGGCTGCGCGCCGCCTTGGCGTACAGCAGCACATCGACCCCCACAGCAACGAAAGTGCAGCCGAGATCGAGATAGCGGCGGGCCAGCGCCGGGTCGGAGGTGAGTGTACCGGCGGCCTTGCCCGACGCAATGATGGTGCGCATCGCGTTTTCTATCGCGGCCTGCACTTCGGGGTGGCCGGGGCGGCCGCGAAAGCCCATGGACGCGGCCAGATCGGCCGGGCCTATGAACACGCCGTGCACGCCATCGACCGCGCAGATTTCTTCGAGGTTGTCCAGCGCCGCCACGGTCTCGGCCTGCACCAGCAGGCAGACTTCGTCATCGGCGACATCGAGATAGTCGGCGCGCGCGCTCCACTGCGAAGCGCGCGCCACCGCGCTGCCGACACCGCGAATGCCCAGCGGCGGATAGCGCGTGGCCGCGACCAGCGCACGCGCCTGCTCTGCGGTATCGACCATGGGAACCAGCAGGGTCTTGGCGCCGATATCAAGCAGCTGCTTGATCAGCGCCGTATCGCCCTGCACCGCGCGCACCACGGGCTGCGCGCCATGGGCGGCCACGGCTTGCAACGCGGCCAAGGTCGAGCGCAGATCGTTGGGCGCATGTTCGCCGTCGATCAGCAGCCAGTCGAAGCCGGTGCTTGCACTGACTTCGGCCATATAGGGATCCGCCATGGAAAGCCAGAGGCCGACCTGAGGCTGCTGAGCGGCCAGTGCGGCCTTGAAGAGGTTGTTTGCGGGCATGGGATCGGTGGGTGGAGTTCGGGCGCAAAAAGCGCCTCAGGCAACCCGATGGAGGGCGGGCAATGGGGTGTGGGCCAGATGGTCCACGATGTTGTGCGCGGTCATGGTGGCGACCTGCAGGGCGGCAGCGCGCGTCACGCCCGCCACATGGGGGGTGAGCAGCACCTGGTCCAGTGCGGCCAGTGGATGGTCGGCGGGCAGGGGCTCGGTATCGAAGGTGTCCAGGCCGGCGCCGCCGAGCTGGCCGCTGCGCAATGCCTCGATGAGCGCGGCCTCGTCCACGACGGGACCGCGCGCGGTGTTGATGAGCAGGCTGCCGCGCGGCAGCAGCGCCAGCTCGCGTGCGCCGATCAGGCCCCGGCTGCGCTCGGTCAGCGGGCAGTGCAGGCTCAGGATGTCGAGTTGGGGCAGCAGGCGGTGCAGCTCGGCCTCGGTGGCAAAGCCGTCGGCCTGGCCCTGGGGCCGCAGCACCAGCACCCGGGCGCCCAGGGCGCTGGCCAGCTGCGCGGTCGCGCGGCCAATGCTGCCGTAACCGATGATGCCCACCGTGGCGCCGCGGAAGTCGCGGCCCTGCCAGGTGCTGCCGGCCCATTCGCCGGCGCGCACCATGCGGTCGAGCTGCGGCAGCTGGCGCGTGAGCGCCAGCATCAGGGCCACGGCATGCTCGGCCACGGCGCCGGCATTGGCGCCGGGCGCCACGGCCACGGCAATGCCGCGCGCGCGCGCCGCCTCCAGGTCCACACTGTCCACGCCGGCGCCGTTCTTGGCCACGATGCGCAGCTGCGGCGACGCGGTCAGCACGCGGTCGGTGATGGGCGGCGAGCCGCGCAGCACGAGGGCCTGCGCGCCAGTCTCGGCCAGGCGTGCGGCCAGCGCGTCTTCGGTGGCGCTGGCGGGCAGGAAATGCACCTGGCCGCCGGCCTGCTCAATGATGCGTTGCGCGGGCTCGGCCCAGTGCGACGCGGTGACGAGAACGTGGAAGTGTGGGGACATGGGTGAAAAGCTCAGTCGATGCGGATGCCTGCCGATTGGATCACCTTGCCGTAGCGGCTCCATTCGTCCGTGGTGAAGCTGGCCAGCTCCTGGGGCGAGCCGGCCCGGGTGCGCACGCCGAGCAGGGCGAATTTCTCCTGCACGTCAGGCAGCTTGAGCACCTGGGTGAGCGAGGCGTTCAGCCGCGCCAGCACATCCTTGCCGGTCTTGGCCGGGGCGTACAGCGCATACCAGGCGTTGACCTCGAAGCCCGGATAGCCGGCCTCGGCGAAAGTGGGCACGTTCTGCAGCTCGGGCAGACGCGATGCCGAAGCCACGGCCAGGGCGCGCACCTTGCCGCTCTTGAGCAGCGGCGAGGCGCTGGTCAAGGTGTCCATGATCATGTCCAGCCGCCCGCCCATCAGGTCCATGGTGTGGGCGTTGCCGCCCTTGTAGGGCACATGGTTGATCTGCAGCTGGGCGCGCTGTTTGAACAGCTCGGCGCCCAGGTGCAGGGGCGATCCGTTGCCGGAGGAGCCGTAGTTGAGCTGGCCCGGCTGCTTGCGCGCCGCCTCCACCAGGGACTTCAGGTCGGTGTAGGGCGAGTCCTGGGCCACGACCAGCACCAGGGGCACCACGCCGATCATGCCGATGGGCGCGAAGTCGGCCACCGCGTCGTAGCCGGGGCGGGCGTACAGATGCGGGCTCACGGCATGGCTGGCCAGCGAGCCCAGCACCAGGGTATAGCCGTCGGCCTGTGCCTTGGCGGCCAGCGCCGTGCCTATGGTCGTGCCCGCGCCGGGCCGGTTGTCGATGACCACGGGCTGCTTGAGGTTCTCGCCCATCTTCAGGCCGATGAGCCGCGCCACCGCGTCGTTGGCGCCTCCGGCGGGGTAAGGCACGAGCAGAGTGACCGGCTTGGCGGGGTAGGCGCTTTCGGCATGGGCCAGAGGCGCGACCAGCGGGCTCGCCAGGGCTGCGGCGCACAGCAGCAGGCCACGGCGGCTAACTGGGAAAGAGGTGGAAGAATTCATGGTGCTTGTCTCCTGTTTTGACTGCTCTTGCGGCATGGGGTGGTTCCCCGGGTGCGCAGAACCCCGCTCCATGCTGCGGGCCCTGCGTTGGATCTCGGTGCTGTGGTCTTGATTTACGCGTTACTTGAGGTAGGGGTGGGCGGGCCGCATCGCTGCGGCCGCGGTCTCAGGCGTCCAGCCCGCCCTGGCAGACGTACTTGGTGTACAGGTAGTCGTCGAGGCCGTGGGTCGAGCCTTCGCGGCCATAGCCCGAATCCTTGACGCCACCAAAAGGCGCGGCCTCGGCGGCCAGCGCGCCTTCGTTGATGCCGACAATGCCGGTTTCCAGCGCCTCGGCCACGCGCGTGACGCGGCGCAGATCGTTGGTATAGAAATACGCGGCCAGGCCGAACGGCGTGTCGTTGGCAGCAGCGATGACTTCGGCTTCATCGCTGAAGCGCGTCAGCGGCGCGACCGGGCCGAAAGTTTCCTCGCAGGCGCAGGCCATGCTCGCATCGGCGTCGACCAGCACCGTGGGCGCGAAGTAGTTGGCGCCCAATGCGGGCAGGCGCGTGCCGCCGGTGAGAATGCGCGCGCCGCGTGCCAGCGCGTCCTGCACATGGCGCTCGATCTTCTCGACCGCGCGGTCGTTGATCATCGGGCCGATCTGCGACGCCGGATCGCTTGCCGGGCCGACCTGCAGCGCGGCGACGCGCGCCACCAGCAGTTCGGCGAAGCGGTCGTGTACGGAGGCATGCACGAACACGCGGTTGGGGCAGACGCAGGTCTGGCCGCCGTTGCGGAACTTGGCCTGCATCAGGCCTTCGACTGCGGCGTCGAGATCGGCGTCTTCGAACACGATGAACGGCGCATTGCCGCCGAGTTCCAGCGACAGCTTCTTGAGCGTGTCGGCCGAACGCCGCGCGAGGTGCTTGCCCACGGGCGTGGAGCCGGTGAACGTGATCTTGCGCACGCGCGCGTCATCGAGCCACACATCGACGACTTCGGGCGTGCGTTCGCGCGAGGCGCTGACGATGTTGAGCACACCGGGCGGCAAGCCCGCTTCGTGCGCCAGCGCGACCAGCGCCAGCGAAGTCAGCGGCGTGTCCTCGGCCGGCTTGCAGACCACGGTGCAGCCCGCGGCCAGCGCGGGCGCGATCTTGCGCGCGATCATGGCCGCGGGGAAATTCCAGGGCGTGATCGCGGCCACGACACCGACGGGTTCGCGCAGCGCGAACATGCGCCGGCCGGGCACGGGCGCGGGAATCACTTCGCCGTTGGCGCGCGTTGCCTCCTCGGCAAACCATTCGATATAGCTCGCCGCATAGGCGACTTCGCCGCGGCCTTCGGCCAGCGGCTTGCCCTGTTCGCGCGAGATCAGCCGGCCCAGGTCTTCCTGGTGGGCCAGCACCAGGTCGTTCCAGCGCTTGAGAATCTGCGCGCGCTGCTTGGCCGGCGTCCTGCGCCAGGCGGGAAAAGCCGCATGCGCGGCATCGACCGCGGCGCGCGCGTCGGCGGCGTTGGAATCGGGCACGGCGGCGATCACGGCGCCGGTGGCCGGATCGGTCACATCGAGGCTGCGGCCAGCTTCAGGTGCAAGCCATTCGCCGGCAATGAAGTTGCCCGTGCGTTGCAGTTCGGGGTGGGAGAGAGTCAATGGCATGGCAGGTCTGGGAAATAGGGGAGTAAGGGTCCGGCCATCAGCTCACGATGCCCAGATGCCATGGCACGAACTCATGGTCGCCCAGGCCCAGCAGTTCGCTCTTGGTGGGCTCGCCCGAGGCATGCCACAGTATCTGTTCGAAAATGCGCTGGCCCAGTTCGGGCACCGTCAGCTCGCCGTCGATCACCACGCCGCAATTGATGTCCATGTCTTCCTCGAGACGGCGGTACATGGGCGTATTGCTCGCGAGCTTGATCGTGGGCGCGGGCTTGCTGCCGAACATCGAGCCGCGCCCGGTGGTGAAGCAGATCAGCTGCGCGCCGCTGGCAATCTGCCCGGTCGCGGCAACGGGGTCGTAGCCCGGCGAGTCCATGAACACGAAGCCGGGCTCGGTGATGGGCTCGGCGTATTCATAGACCGCGCGCAGCGGCGTGGTGCCGCCCTTCATGGCCGAACCCAGCGATTTCTCGAAGATGTTGGCCAGGCCGCCGGCCTGGTTGCCGTGGCCGACGACGCCGTTGAACTGCGCGTTCTGGCCGGCCGCGTAGCGCTCCCACCAGGCGAGGCGGTCGAGCAGCTTCTGCCCGACTTCGGGCGTGATCGCGCGGCGCGTGAGCATGAACTCGACGCCGTGGATCTCGGGCGTTTCCGACAGGATGGCCGTGCCGCCATGGCGCACCAGGATGTCCATCGCCGCGCCCAGCGCGGGATTCGCGGTGATCGCCGAGAAGCCGTCGGAGCCGCCGCATTCGAGGCCGATCTTCAGGTGCGCGGCGCTGACGCGCGTGCGCTGCGCGGCATTTGCCTCGGGCAGCATTTCCTCGATCGCGCGAATGCCGGCTTCAATCGTCTGGCGCGTTCCGCCCACGTCCTGCATCACCATGGTGCGCATCAGGCGCCCGGCCTGCAGGCCTTGGGAATCGACCAGCGCGCTGACCTGGTTGCGCTCGCAGCCCAGGCCCACGATCAGCACGCCCGCGAGATTCGGATGGCGCGCATAGCCCGCGAGCGTGCGCCGCAGCACATCGAAATGCTCGCTGGGCGACGACATGCCGCAGCCGCTGGTCTGTGCGAACGCGACGACGCCGTCGACATTCGGAAAACCGGCCAGGCGCTCGGGCGTGAAGTGCGCGGCGATGCGCGTGATCACCGTCGACGAGCAGTTCACCGACGACAGAATGCCGATGAAGTTGCGCGTGCCCACGCCGCCGCCCGCGCGCTCGAAGCCGAGAAACGTCGCGCGCTGGTCTTCAGGCACGAAGTCGACGGGGCGCACGTCCTGACAGAAGCCCGGATCGCGGTAGCTGTCGACCAGCGTCAGGTTGTGGCTGTGCACATAGTCGCCGGCTTCGAGATCGCGCGAGGCGACGCCGATCACCGTGTCGTACTTGAGCACTTCCTCACCGGCGGCGATCGCACGCGACGCGATCTTGTGGCCCGCGGGAATCTGCGCCCGGGCGCACACGCCGAACTCGGCGATCGCCTCGCCCAGCGCAATGGCGTTCTTGGCGACCAGCACGTTGTCGTTCGGGTGCAGGCGCAGCAGGGGACTGTGGTTCATGGGTAAACGACGCCGATGGGTGCAGAGCCTCAGCCCTTGGCCATCAGCTCCTTGAGATTGAGCTTGCGGATCAGATCGGTCTCTTGCTGGTAGACCGACTGGATGTACTTCGTGTAGTCGGGCGCGTCCAGGTACATGACCGGTGCATCGATGCTCTCGGCCACCTTGCGGAACTCCTCGCTGTTGACGGCCGCGCGGAAGGCATCGCGCAGGCGCTTCTCGATCGCGGGCGGCAGGCCCTTGGGCGCGCCAATGCCGTTGGGCGCCTCGACGACCACGTCGAAGCCGAGTTCCTTGAGCGTGGGCGTGTCCTTGAAGCGCGGCGTGCGCTCTTCGCCCCAGGTGGCCAGCAGGCGCATCTTGCCGGCTTCGACATGCGGCGCCCAGGAGCTGCTGTCGGCGAGCAGATCGACCTGCTCGCCCAGCACGTCCTGCAGCGCGGCCGAGCCTCCCTTGTAGGCAATCGCATTGAACTTGATGCCCGCGGCCTGGGCGAACTGCTCCATGCCCACATGGGTCGCGCCACCTATGCCGGCATGCGCATAGGTCACCGTGCCGGGCTGGGCCTTGGCGCGGGCCACGACGTCGCGCAGTGACTTGAACGGCGAGCGCGCGGGCACGGCAATGCCGAACGTCTGGCCCGAGGTGCGCGCGAGGTAATTGAAGTCCTTGAGCGGGTCGAGCTGCACCGTGCCCAGCTGCGAGAAGCGCGTGACCGAGATCGGGATCTGGCCTATGGTGTAGCCGTCTGGGCGGGCCGACGACAGCGCCTTGGTGCCGATCATGCCGGACGCGCCGGCGCGGTTTTCCAGGGCGATGGGCTGGCCCAGTTCACGCGCCGCGATCTGGCAGATGATGCGCATCGAGCGATCGGCCGTGCCGCCCGCGGGCCAGGGGCAGATGAAGGTGATGGGGCGCTCGGGGAATTCGGCGGCGAACACGCGCGCGGGCGCCGCGGTCAGGGCGGCGGCGCTCAGGCCGCCGAGCACGAATTGCCGCCGCGCCAATGGACGGAAAGTCTTCATCGTTGTCTCCGATAGTTGTTATAGGGTCAGCGCTGCCGATTATTCTGAAGATAATGATTGCTTTCCAATGAAATAGCGGACTATCTACATAACCCATTGGTTATGTATGAAAAAGCACCGCCCCTGCCCCATGAGCCAGATCGACCGCGTTCTTCGTTCCAATCTGAAGCTGCGCCACCTGCAGTTGCTGGTCGCGCTCGACGAGTTCCGCCATATCGGCCGGGTCTCGGAATTCCTCTCGATCACCCAGCCCGCGGTCTCCAAGATGCTGGCCGAGATCGAGAAGATGTTCGCGCTGCAGCTGTTCGTGCGCTCCACGCGCGGCACCGAACCCACGGCCCATGGCGTGAGCGTGGTGCGCTTTGCGCGCTCGGTGCTGGCCGACTACCAGCGCACGCGCGACGAGATCGATGCCGCGGACAGCGGCGGCGTGGGCCGCACCAGCGTGGGCGCGATGGTGGTGGCCCTGCCCAGCCTGCTGATGCCCGCCATCCTGCGCGTCAAGGAGCGCTCGCGGCTGACCACGGTCATGGTCGAGGAAGGGGACCTCACGCGCCTGCTGCCGCGGCTGCGCGTGGGCGAACTCGATCTGATCGTCGGCCGGCTCGAGCCCGGCTATGCCTCGCCCGATCTCGAGACCGAGGCGCTGTACCCCGAGTCGATGTGCATCGTGGTCAGCCCCGAGCATCCGCTGGCGGGCGCGGCCAAACCGGACTGGAAGATGCTGGCCGGCCTGCCCTGGGTCGTGCCGCCGCCCTGGGCCTCATCGCGCTCCAAGCTCGCGCAGATGTTCTACAAGCACAAGCTGCAGCCGCCCGCGGACATCGTCGAGACCTCATCGTTTCTGGTCACGCTGTCCTGCATTCGCCAGCGCCCCGCCGTGGGCTTCGTGGCGCGCGGCGTGGCCGATCATTTCGCCGGCCAGGGGCTGCTGCATATCCTCGACCTGAAGGTGCCGATCGAACTGCCCCAGGTCGGCATCATCACGCTGCGCGGGCGTGCGCAGACGCCGGCCAGCGAGCTGCTGATGGAAAGCCTGCGCGACACCGCTTCCGGGCGCTGACGGTTTTTTCATGCCGGGCTGAAAGAAAACTCACACCACCATCCGGCGCATTCGCCTAAAGTCTCAAGCCATGAACACCGCCCTCCAAGCTTCCGCGTCCCCGCCCTCGCCCGCCGAGCGCGCGCAACGCCAGGCCCAGATCGTGCAGGCGCTGGGCCGGCATGTGCCTGCGCATGCCTTGCTGTGGCACAGCGAAGACACCACGCCCTATGAATGCGACGGGCTCACGGCCTACCGCCAGCGCCCGCTGGTCGTATGCCTGCCCGAGACCTATGCGCAAGTCCAGGCGGTGCTCCAGGCCTGCCATGCCTTGGCAGTACCCGTGGTCGCGCGCGGCGCGGGCACGGGCTTGTCGGGCGGCGCCATGCCCCATGCGCTGGGCGTGGTGCTGTCGCTGGCCAAGTTCAACCGCATTCTCCAAGTCGATGCCTACAGCCGCACGGCCATCGTGCAATGCGGCGTGCGCAACCTCGCGATCAGCGAGGCCGCCGCGCCGTTCGGCCTGTACTACGCGCCCGATCCGTCGAGCCAGATTGCCTGCACCATAGGCGGCAATGTGGCAGAGAACTCGGGCGGTGTGCACTGCCTCAAATACGGCCTCACGGTGCACAACGTGCTTGAGGTCAAGGGCTTCACCATGGCCGGCGAGCCCGTCACCTTCGGCAGCCAGGCGCTCGACACTCCGGGCTACGACCTGCTGGCGACGGTGATAGGCAGCGAAGGCATGCTGGCCGTGGCCACCGAGATCACCGTGCGGCTTATCCCCAAGCCGCAGCTCGCGCGCTGCATCATGGCCAGCTTTGGCGATGTGCGCCAGGCGGGCGCGGCGGTGGCGGCGGTGATTGCCGCGGGCATCATTCCGGCCGGGCTGGAGATGATGGACAAGCCCATGACCGCGGCCGTCGAGGACTTCGTCAAGGCCGGCTACGACCTCACGGCCGAAGCCATCCTGCTGTGCGAATCCGACGGCACGCCCGAGGAAGTCGCCGAAGAGATAGAACGCATGAGCGCGGTGCTGCGCGAGGCCGGCGCGACAGCGATCACCGTGAGCGAGAACGAGGCCGAGCGCCTGCGCTTCTGGAGCGGGCGCAAGAACGCGTTTCCCGCGAGCGGCCGCATCAGCCCCGACTACATGTGCATGGACTCGACGATTCCACGCAAGCGCCTGGCCGACATCCTGCTGGCCATCCAGGCCATGGAGCAGAAGTATCAGCTGCGCTGCGCCAATGTGTTCCACGCGGGCGACGGCAACCTGCACCCGCTGATCCTGTTCGATGCCAACGATGCCGACCAGCTGCACCGCTGCGAGCTGTTTGGCGCCGACATTCTCGAGACCAGCGTCGCCATGGGTGGCACGGTGACCGGCGAGCATGGCGTGGGCATAGAGAAGCTCAATTCCATGTGCACCCAGTTCAGCGCCGAGGAGAACGCACAGATGTTCGCGCTCAAGGCGGCGTTCGACCCACTGGGCCTGCTCAACCCGGGCAAGGTGATTCCCACGCTGCACCGCTGCGCCGAGTACGGCAAGATGCTGGTGCGCGGCGGCCAGATCAAGCACCCGGATCTGCCGCGGTTCTGACCGCGCCAAAGCAAAAAGGCGTCCATCCCGCGGGATGGACGCCTGGCAGTCAGTCAGCCAGTCAGGACGTTCAGTCGGCTTCGCCCAGGCCCAGCTTCGACAGCAGGGCTTCGGCCGCCTTGCCATTCAGGCGCTGCTGCTTGGTGACCTGCGGCTTGTCACGGTAGCCGATGTAGGCCACACCCTGGCGCTCGATGAACAGGCGGTAGGCCTGGGCGCCGAACTGGCTCAGCTGTGCCGGCTCCGCGGTGAACGACAGCACGCGCCGGTTGCCCAGCGTCTCGATCTTGTAGGTGGTGTCAAGCAGCTGTGCGCAGGTGGACTGGCCACCGACATACAGGGTGCTGTTGCGCGGCGGATTCTCGGCGCGCGAAGCCATGTCGCCTTCGCACTGGAAGAACCTGGCGTTGAAGGTGCCGGGCTGGAAGGCCACCATGTAGCGCTTGTACGCCGCCTCGCCATTGAGCTTGGTGTAGTCACGGTTGAGCAGCACATGGGCGACATTGCCGTGCACGTCGTTGCTGCCGCCATAGTTACCGATGTTCCAGGCCACGAACTCGTCCAGCGTCGCCGCGCGCCAGGTCGCACCATTGGGGTTCATGGGCTGCTCGGCCGAAGGAATGCGCGCCTGCGTGTTGCGGTTGTAGTAGATCGCGCCGCCCGCATCGGTCACCGTGCGGCGGCTGAGCAACGAGCCGGCCGGGAACACGGTCGAGCCCAGCTTCGACTGGATTTCGGACAGTTCCGGGTTCGGACCCCAGGTGGAGAATGCGCCACCCGAGGCATCGGCGCCGGGATAGGCGCGGATGTCACGCACCACATCGATGAGGGTGCGACCGGAGATGTCGATGTTGGCGCGCTTGGAGCGGCTCTTCACGGCCTTGCAATACACCGAATCGGACTCGCCTGCGGCATTGACCGGCGTCGACTCATGCTCGAAGTTCGTCGGACAGTCGAACCATTGGCTGCCATCCCAGTAGATCTGCGGACGCGTCCAGTTGTTGGCGCCCATGCCCCACTCTTCAAGGAAACCATTGGTCCTGCGCTCGCGGATTTCGGTGAAATGGGTTTTGTTGTTGGCGTCCGGCGTGTTCTGCGCGGCCGTGGCTTCAAACGCGCGCAGGTAGTAGTTCTGCGTATCGGTGTAGTCGAACCAGCGCAGGCTTACGGTGTCGACACGACCTTCTTCGGCAGGGCCGGCAGCGGGTGCCTGGGTCTGGGTGGCCACGACGGCACCGATGTTGTCCTTGGTCAGGCCCGCAGTATCGGCCACCTGCTGCGCCGCGGCTTCCATCTGCACCTGCTTCTGGGCCACGGAGATGCCGGCGTTGTTGAGCGTGGCGTCATCGCGCACCGCGAGCGCCAGCTGGGGCAATTGCTGCAGCAGGCTGTTGTTGATCGCGCTGTCGATCTGCGCCTGTGGCACGGCCTGGTTGTTCGCACCCGTGGCGCCCTGGGTCGCGGCCAGCTGGGTCTGGGTCACGACCACGATCAGCCGCGCCAGCGTGCCCGCGAGCTTGCCGGCGTCGGTCGAATCCTTGGTGAAGTCGGCAAACGGCGAGGTGCTCAGGCCCAGCTGGGCCTGCAGCGCGGCGCCGGCGTCGGCACTGGTGCCGCCGCTGGTTTCCACATAGGTCTGCACCAGCGTGGTCAACGGGCTCACCACGGCCGTGCGATCGGCAGGAGCCTTGAGCGTGTAGGCCACCTTGACTTCGCCGTGATCGGCATCGATGGCGCCTATGCCCACGCTGGCGATGATGGGGTACTTGCCCACATCGGCGTCCGGCACCTGCAGCACCACATTGCCCGCGGCGTCGGTCCTGCCCGACGGCTCGTCGGCCTCGCAGCTGCCGTTGAGATTGGCGTCGAGGCAGACCAGTGCATTCTGGATCGCACCGTCCACCACGGTGACGGGCACGCGGGTCGTGCTGACCACAGGGCCTGTGCCACCGCCCGCGCCGCCGCCGCCGGCGCTGCCGCCATTGCTGCCATTGCCGCCACCGCCGCAGGCGGCCAGCGTCAGCAGGGCCGCGCCCGCCAGCGCCAGGGCCAGTTTGTTCGCTTGTATCGTCATGTTGATCTCCCGGAAGTTGTTACCCAGCGGGCCGCGCACGGCCCTTCATCGCACTGGGGTCGATTGGGCCGCTATTTGTGACGAAATGAATCACATGAATATGGGAGGAAAGTGCACTCCCGACCGTCGCGACTGGCGGTTTCCACGGGCTGCGTTTATGCTGCGCCGTAGTTACATACTCAAACTATTTTTCCGGGTAAGGAGCGTGCCATGTGGCGGGTACTGATTGTGGAAGATGACCCGCAGACCCGCGACTTCTTCGCGGCCAGCGTGGCGGGCAGCGCGCAGCTCGCGCTGGCTGGCAGCCTGGGCAGCGTGGCCGAGGCGCGCGCCTGGCTGGCCACGCCCGCCAACGCGGTCGATGTGCTGCTGGCCGATCTGGGACTGCCCGATGGCAGCGGGCTGGATGTGATCCGCTACGCCCGCCAGCTGCACCCGAACTGCGAGCCGCTGGTGATCTCCATGTTTGGCGATGAAGACAACGTGCTGGCCAGCATCGAGGCCGGCGCACTGGGTTATATCCACAAGGATTCGACGCCCGAGAACGTCGCCGACGCCGTGGTGCAGATGAAGCTGGGTGCCTCGCCGATCTCGCCGATGATCGCGCGCCGTGTGCTGTCCAAATACCTGAGCCTGCATGCCACGCGTGCGGTGCCCGCCCCGGCCCTGGCATCGCGCCAGCCGGCGGCCGCCAGCGCGGCGTCCGGACCGATACCGCTGTCGGCCAAGGAGCAGCAGGTGCTGGAGCTGATCGCGCGCGGCTACTCGTATTCCGAGACCGCGCGGCTGCAGGGCGTCAGCGTGCACACGGTGCGCTCGCACATCAAGAGCCTTTACGGCAAGCTCGCCGTGCACTCCAAGAACGAGGCGGTGTTCGAAGCCGCCAAGCTGGGCCTGCTGCCCGCCTACGGCGTGCCGTCGCGCGACGGGAAATGAGCTTGGGACGCAGGCGGGGCCTGCTGACGGGCTGGTATGCCATCGCCCTGCTGTGGCTGGTCATGGTGCCGGGCCTGCGCGCCGAGCCGCAGCTGCTGACCCAGGCCCGGGTGCAGACCACGATCGATGGCGCCCTGCAGGCCGCCGATGCCGCGCTGCCCTATGTCTGGGACCAGTGGCACAAGGGTCTGCGAGGGCAGGCGGTGTTCGACATCCCGCTGCCGATGGCCGCAGTTCCCGGCGAGCCGGTGCTGCTGTATTTCACGCGCCTGGGCAATGCCTACGAAGTGCGGCTCAATGGCCATCTGCTGGACCGGCGCGGGCGGCTCGACCGCTATGACGGTAACGACTATGCGCAGGTACCGCGCGTGATGACCATCCCGGCCGGCATGCTGCGGCGCGACAACCAGCTGCAGATACGCATCCGCGCCGACCGCGCGCGCCGCGCCGGCATTGCCAGCCCGTGGGTCGGCACGCACGACGAAATCATGCCGCTCTATGAACGGGATTACCTGCAGCGCGTCACGGGAACGCAGGTCATCGTGATCATGGGTCTGCTGGTCGGCACCGTGGCCCTGGCGCTGTGGTGGACGCAGATGGATCCGGCGCAGCCCCTGGGCCGGCGCCGCGAGCCGCTGTACCTGTTGGCGGCCATTGCCGAGTACATGTGGAGCCTGCGCGTGGGCAGCGTGCTGCTGACGCAGCCGCCGTTGCCGCGCTTCTGGTGGGACATCCTGTTCATCGAAGCGCTGGGCATCTGGATCGCGGCCATGGTGATGTTCAGCGCGCTGGCCGTGGGCTGGCACGGACGCATCTCGCGCACCGTGCTGGAACGCACGCTGCTGACCCTGCTGGCCCTGGGCATAGGTTGTGCCGTGGGCGCGCAATGGGGCCATCTGTGGCTGCTGACCGCGTGGTATGCCAGCCTGGGCATCGTTGCCCTGGCCTTCGTTGCCGAGTACAGCTGGGGTGCGCTGCGCGGCGGCTCGCATCTGCATCGCCTGATCGCCGCCGCGCTGGTCCTCAATGTCGGCGTCGGCATCCGCGACTGGGCGGTGTTCCGCCTGCAGATGGCGCATGGCGGCAATTCGCTGATGCGCTATTCATCCCTGCTGTTCGGGGTCCTGCTGATGTACATCGTGCTGCGGCGTTTCCGCGAGGCCGCCGAGCAGGTGCGCCATCTGCTGGCCACCATGGCGGCGCAGGTCAGGGCTAAGGAGCGCGCGCTGCAGGCCAGCTATGCGCAGGTGGAGCAGTTGGCGCGCGAGCAGGAACGCGTCACCGAGCGCACACGCATCCTGCGCGATCTGCACGACGGCGTCGGCGCGCATATCAGCGCCGCCATCCGTCAGCTGGAATCGGGCAGGGCGAGCAACGACGAGGTGCTGCAAACGCTGCGCGACTCGCTCGACCAGATCAAGCTGTCGATCGACGCCATGCACCTGCCCGCGGGCGATGTCACGGGCCTGCTCGCCAATCTGCGCTATCGCCTCGAGCCCAAGCTGACGGCGGCGGACATCCAGCTGCTGTGGGATGTAGCCTGGATCGCGCCCATGGAGCGCCTGGACGCCGCCGGCATGCGGCATCTGCAGCACATGGTGTTCGAGTCGCTGTCCAATGTGCTGCAGCATGCGCGGGCACGCGAACTGCGCATCGAGGCCAAGGCCCACGGCACCGGCGTGCGCATCCGCATCGAGGACGACGGCATGGGTTTCGATACGTCGCGGCCGGTGCGCAACGGGCTGCGCACCCTGCAGGAACGCGCGCGTGCCATTGGCGCCGGCCTGAGCCTGCACAGCCGCGCGGGCCTGACGGTGGTGGAAATCACGCTCGACTGACGCCGCGGCAACTCAGGGTTTCCCCTTACATTCCCCCGGGGCAATGGCGGCCACCATCGTGGAGCGCGCCGTCTGGCCTTATCTTCTGGGGACAAGCGCAGGCGATCTCCCGCGACACGCAAGAATTTTTCGGGCCGGTCACCGGTCTCGCCCCCCTGCCAGCCCGCGCTCCGCGGGCGGCATGTTTAGGAAACCATCCATGACCCATCGCATCGTGATCGTCGGCGGCGGCGCCGGCGGACTGGAGCTGGCCACGCGGCTCGGCCAGCGCCTGGGCAAACGCCGGCAGGCCGAGATCATCCTGGTGGACAGCCACCTCACGCACATGTGGAAGCCGCTGCTGCACGAAGTCGCCGCGGGCTCGCTGAACCAGTCGGAAAACGAGTTCAACTACATTGCCCAGGCCAAGTGGAAGCATTTCCAGTTCCAGATCGGCCGGATGTGCGGTCTGAACCGCCAGACCAAGACCATCGAGCTTGAGCCCTTGCTCAACGAAGACGGCAGCGAAGCCGCGCCCGCGCGCAAGCTGGCCTATGACACGCTGGTCATGGCCATAGGCAGCGTGACCAACGACTTCAGCACCCCCGGCGCGGCGGAACACTGCATCTTTCTCGACGCGCCCGAGCAGGCGGAACGCTTTCACCGCCAGCTGCTGGCCAAATACCTCGCGGCGCATGCGGGCAGCGACAAGCAGGCCGAGCTGCGCATCGCCATCGTCGGCGCGGGCGCCACCGGCGTCGAGCTGGCCGCCGAGCTGCGCAATGCCGCGCAGCAGCTGTCCGACTATGGCCTGGGCAATATCGCGCCCGAGAACCTGCACATCACCGTGCTCGATGCCGGCAAGCGCGTGCTGCCCGCACTGCCCGAACGCATCGGGCGCGATGCCCACCAGACGCTGGAAAAGCTGGGCGTGCAGGTGATCACCGAAGCCGCGGTGAGCCGCGTCACGGCCGAGCAGCTCGAGACCAAGGATGGGCGCGTGATCCCCGCCAGCCTCAAGGTCTGGGCCGCGGGCATCAAGGCCCCCGACTTCCTGCAGGGCCTGGACGGCCTGGAAACCAACCGCATCAACCAGCTGGTGGTGCGCACCACGCTGCAGACCACGCTCGATGACGACATCTTCGTGCTCGGCGACTGCGCCGCCTGCCCCATGGACGACGGCAGTGGCAAGAACGTGCCGCCGCGCGCCCAGGCCGCACACCAGCAGGCCTCGCTGCTCGCGCAGTCGCTGCCTCGGCGCCTCGAAGGCCAACCGCTTGCGACCTACCGCTACCGCGACTACGGCTCGCTGGTCTCGCTGTCGCGCTTCTCTGCCGTCGGCAACCTGATGGGCAGTCTGATGGGCACGGTCAAGGTCGAAGGCTGGCTGGCGCGCATGTTCTACATCTCGCTGTACCGCATGCACCAGGTCGCGCTGTGCGGCTTCTTCCGCACCGGCCTGCTGATGCTCAGCGACCGCATCGGCCGGCGCACCGATCCGCGCCTCAAACTGCACTGAGCATGGCGGGAACCGCCGCGTTGCACTGCCGGCGCAGGCGCTTTGGCGCACAATCGGCGGCATTTCCGTATCGCCGATTTTTTGCCCGCCATGACCGCTGCTGCTGACTACGCCACCCTCCTTCAATCCGGCAACGACCTGGTCGCCCAGGCCCAGGCCGTGGCCACGCAGGACTTCGCGCAAGCGCGCGCGCTGTGGCAACAGGCCGGCGTCTTCTTTGCCAAGGCCCATCAGGCCGATGGCGACCAGCACACCGCCGCACTGCGCCTGGCCCAGGCCTGGATGGCCGAAGCCCATGCGCTGCAAAAGGAGGGCTCGGCCAACGCCGCCATCATGTGGACCAATGCCGCGGCCCAGTGCGAGCGCGCCTTCGATCTGCAGCCCGACCATGCGCCCACGGCCATGATGGCCGCGAGCTGCCACGCCTGGGCGCAGAACCAGGAAGCGGCCCAGGCCTGGGCACAGCTGGCCAAGCATTTGCAGCAGCTCGATGCGGATCTGCCGCAGGCCGGCGCGAGCGCCTGAAACCTGCCCCCGCCGCTGGCTGCCGCACGCCCCCCAGACCCTTTATTTCCCGGACTGCAGCGCCGCCTTGATCTGCGCCACATTGCGCAGCATCGCCGTCGGCCCGGCGCTGCCCAGCAGGTACCAGCCCTTGGGATCGAGAAACACCACTCGGCCCTTCTGGCCGGCCCGGGTGCCCTGGATCTGCGCGTTGTCAAACAGCTGCTTTGACGGCGTCACCGGCTTGCCGTCCCTGTCGGTCTGCGTGCCCGTGGCCGCATTGCGGTCGATCACATAGATCCAGGCCGGGTCCAGCCTGACGATGTCGTCCATCTTCAGGGGCACGCCGCGCGGCTTGGACGCGTCGGCCGCGAGCAGCGGCTTGATGCCGAGCACGTCATGCAGCAGGCCAAAGCGCGCGCCCGGCGGCTGGGCACTCAGGTTCTGGTTCACCGCCAGCACCAGCAGGCCGGGCTCGGCCTGGGCGGCCACGGCCTGGAGGCCGTCGACTTCGGCGCGCACCTGGGCCATCAGCTGCCGGCCCTGGGCCTGCTGGCCCCAGAGGCTGGACAGCGTGGTCACATTGCGCTCCATATCGGCCAGCAGCTGCTTGCCGTCAACGCTCAGGTCCAGCGTCGGCGCGATCTTGGCCAGCACCTCATACTTCGCCGCCGAGCGGCCCGCGACCACGATCAGATCGGGCTGAATGCGGCTCAGCGACTCGTAGTCGGGAATGAACAGCGTGCCCGCATCCTGGTACTTCGCTTCGGCATAGGCGGCGAGATAGTCGGGGTACTGGGCCTTGGCCACGCCAGCCACGGGCAGCTGCAACGCCTGCATCACATCGAGCGCGGCCAGGTCATAGACCACCACCCGCTGCGGCTTGAGCGGCACCGTGGCCGTGCCTTTGGCGTGCTGTACGTTGATTGTGGCGGGCTGGGCGGGCGCAGCCGCCAGGGCCGGGCCCGCCAGTCCCCAGGCGGCGGCCGTCAGGGCAATGGTCAGGCTGCGGCGCGAAGTCATGAAGGTCATACGTTTATTCCCGCGGAAAATGAAAACGCCGCGCAGGCGAACCTGCGCGGCACGCACGCCATGGAAAAGCCATGGCGCGGGGTTTAGAACTTCAGGTTCATGCCGAGCCAGTAGCGGCGGCCGTCAAGCACGGAGTCGTAATTGATGCCGTCATACAGCACTTCCTTGTCCAGCAGGTTGTAGATGCCGGCGTACAGCGTGACGGTCTTGCTGTACTTGTACGAGCCGCCCAGATCCAGCATGGCATAGCTCTTCTGGTTGAAGGAGCCCGACGATGCCTGGCCCGAGCTGTCGCTTTCCTTGCCGCGGTAGGACACTTTGGTCCAGCCATTGATCTGGCCCGTGGGGTTCCAGTCCAGCGACACGTTGAGCAGGTGGCGTGGCAGCTGGTTCAGCGGCTGACCCGCGAACTCACCGCTCTTCTGCTCGGAAGTGGTGAAGGTGTAGCTCGAAGTCAGGCCCAGGGTCTGGCTCAGCTGGGTACCCAGCGTGGCTTCGATGCCACGCGTGACCGCCTTGTCGACGTTCACATTGGTGGTCGGTATGCGGCCCGAGGAATTGAGCGGACCGCAGGTCGGGCAGGCGATGCGCGTGATCTTGTCTTCGAAGTCGTTGTCGAACAGCGTCAGGCCGGCGGTGGTGCCGTTGCCGCCATCGAACAGCACGCCGATTTCCTTGGTCAGCGAGGTTTCCGGCTTCAGGTCGGGGTTGCCGTAGATGTCGCCACCGCGGCTTGACTGGCCCCAGTCACCCAGGGTCTGGCGCAGCGAGGGTGCGCGAAAGCCCGAGGACACACCGCCCTTGACGGTCCAACGTGGATCGACCGTCCAGACACCGTACAGGCGCGGACTCACATGGCCGCCGGCCTGGCTGTCGTGGTCATAGCGCAGGCCGCCGGTCAGCGCGAAATCCTCGCGCAAGCGCCACTCGTTCTCGGCAAACACCGCGTACTGGCTGCGATCGGCGGTGTTGCGCGTCGAGCCGCGCAAGGTGTTGGTGGTCGTGTCCTTCAGATCCTGTTCATTGAAATACACGCCCGTGGTCAGCAGGTTGCTCTGGCCCAGAGGCAGGGTCCAGCTGCTGTTGAACACCGTGTTCTGGATGGTCATGTCACGCACGATGTTGCGCGTTTCTTCCCGCTGCAGATAGGTGTCCGAAGTCGCCCAGCCCCAGCGGCCCTTGTGCTGCAGCGAGTAGTTGTCGCGCTCGAACTTGCGGTCGCTGAGCGCCGCATTGGCGGCCAGCGTCATGCCGGGCGACGAGATGAAGTGCTGCTTGGCCGTGCCCAGCTCGAGGATCACGTCGTGGTCCTTGTTGGGGGTCAGCGCGAGCTTGACGTTGATCGCGCGATGGTCGTAGTCGTTGAAGCCCTGGAGGATGCGGTCTTCCTCGCGCTTGTTGTAGTTGCCGTAGATGCTCAGGCCCAGCAGCTCTTCCTGGATGGGGCCCGACAGATAGAAGTTGCCCTGGTAGGCATTGCCCGAGCTCGAGCGCTCCTGCAGCGTGGCGTCGGTGCGCACCGAGCCATGCCATTCCTTGGCCACCTTGCGGGTGATCACGTTGATCACGCCGCCCATCGCGTCCGAGCCGTAGAGCGACGACATGGGGCCACGCACGACTTCGATGCGCTCTATGGCTTCGAGCGGCGGAATCCAGCTCTGGTCGGTGCCGGTGCTGCCGTTGGTCTGCGTTTCGCGCGAGTTGGTGCGCTTGCCGTCCACCAGAATCAGCGTGTAGTTGGCGCCCATGCCACGCAGCGCGATGTCGTTGGAATTGTTGTCCGAAGGCGTCAGGATCACGCCGGGCACGTCGCGCAGCGCGTCATGCAGGTTGGTGTAGGCGCCCTTTTCAAGCTCCGCCCGCGTGACCACGGAAATCGACGCCGGCGCTTCCTTGATCTGCTGCTCGTAGCCGGCGGCCGTCACCACCACGGTGTCGAGGGACTTGACCTCCTGGGCGGCAGCCATGCCGGTGAAGCCAGTGGCCATGATCGCCGCAGCGAGCGTGGGGAACGAGGGACGGGGCAAAAGCATTATCGGGTCCGGTAAATGATAAAGAGAAGTACTCAATGATGAGAATCAATCGCATTATTATTTACCTATCGGTTACAACCGACAGAAACCCCGCGCCAATTGTCTGCCACTTGACAATCCGGGGCGCATATGCCCAGGGTTTACCCTTGGTCGTTTACAGCATGCCCCACCAATGCGGCAGCTGGGCCACGACAAACAACAGCAGGCCTATGGCACCGCCGACCAGCGTGCCGTTGATGCGAATGAACTGCAGATCCTTGCCGATATGCAGCTCCACCAATTCCGACAGCTCGCGCGCATCCCAGCGCTTGACGGTGTCGCTGATGTGTTCGGCGAGAAACTGGGCGACATCGGGCGCGAGCGCCGCCGACCAGCGCTCGAGCCGCGCGTTCATCGACTGGCGCAGCGCCGGGTCGCTGGCCAGCGACTGCCCCAGCCAGCGTCCCATGGCCGCGGCCTTGCGCGCAATGTGCGAATGCTCGTCGGCCAGATCGGCCTGCAGCCGCTGGCGCAGTTGCGTCCACAGCGCCTGCAGGTAGCCGGCCAGCTTTTCATCGTGCAGCAGATAGTGGCGCAATTGTTCGGCCTGATCGGCAAAGGCCGGGTCGTTGTGCAGGCGTTCGATGAGCCGCGCGATGGCCGCATCCAGCGCTTCGCGCACGCGGTGTTCGGGGTTGTGCGCGATGTCGTCGAACAGGCTTTCCAGCGCCTGGGCAATCAGCTCCGCGCCCTTGTCCCCCAGCCAGTCGCTGGGCAGCATCTTTTCCTTCAGCGGGTGCTCGCGCTTGAGCCATTCGATGATGCTGGCGGCAATGAACTCGCGCGTGTTCGCGGTCTGCATGATGGCTGCAATGCGCGCCAGCACATCGTCGAGCAGCACCTGGTGGCGCCCGCCCTGGGTCAGCGTGGTCAGCAGCGCGCCCGCGGCACGCGACAGGTCGACCTGCGACAGCACGGCGCGCAGCGATTGCGTGAGAAAGCGCTGCACCTGCCGGTCCTGCACCAGCTCCAGCGCCGCCAGCGCCAGCCGCGCGACCTGCCGGCCCAGCAGCGCGCCGTTGCCCGGCGCCGTGAGCCAGTTGGCGAGCCACTGCGCGGGGTCGTGCTTGCGGATCAGCGCCAGCAGCGACGCCGGGTCGAGAAACCGGTCGCGCACGAAATGCGCGAGGTTGTCGCCTATCCGGTCCTTGTTGCGCGGAATGATGGCCGTGTGCCGCCCGACCCAGGGCAGTGGAATGCGCCGGAACAGCGCCGTCACCGCAAACCAGTCGGCCAGCGCGCCCACCATCGCCGCCTCGCTCACCGCCTGCAGGCAGCGCACCCAGAGGCTGGGCGGCAGAAAGCTCGTGACCAGGAAAATCAGCGCCACCGCCAGCAGCAGGCCCAGGGCCTTGCGCTTGGCTTTTTTCAACTCCAGGGTCTGTGCTTGCATGCGCTGCGGCTCCCATCGTGGACTATGGCTGCCACGCTAACATGCTTTGCCGCCGGCTCACACCGCCATGCGCTGCGGTGAAAGGCTGGCCCAGGCCCGCGCCGCGGCCCGCTGCGCCGCCTCGGCGCCGGGCGCCGGTGATGTCTGCTGCGCCAGGATGGCTTCGCGCAGGCACGCATCGAGCGGCCCCGCGGCGTCGACCGGGCGCGCCAGAAAGGCCTGCTGTTCCGCGGGCGACAGCAGAGCGGCCGCGGTCTGCACATCGTCGACCACGTCATGGCGGAAATTGTGCAGGGTCTGGGCGATGAACTTCAGCGCCTGGTCCATCGCTTCGGCCTTGGCGCGGTCCACACGCGCCTCGCCCGCAAGAAAGGAGCCTAGGCCCAGATCGCCATGCGCGACCTGCATGGCATGCAGCCCGGCCATATGCAGCTTGCGCTGGTCCGCATGCAGCGCCTGCGCAAACTGCGGATTGCCCGACAGCCAGGTGATGACGGGATTCACCGCCGGCAGATAGGGGTCGGGCGGGCCGTGCAGCACGGCCTGCGTGCGGCCGCCATCGGCAAATGCCATCACCAGGGTTCTGGCGTAGGTCTCGCGCAGTGCCGTGCCGCCGAGCCCCGAGAAGATCGCCTCGGTGGGCAGGTTGTTGCCCACGCCGCCGTCGGTCCAGCGCCGGGCGTCAAACAGTACATCCGCGAACAGCACCGGGATGCTCATGGAAATGCGTCCGGCCAGCGCCAGCGGCATCTCGGGATAGGTCTGATGGGAGAAGTACACCACGCGTTTGCCGGTCTGGTCCCAGCCCGTGACCACCAGCTCCTTGAACCGCGCTGGATCGAGCTGGCGCAGCAAGTGCAGATCGGCAAAGGTCAGCATGGCGCCGCTGCGCGGCGCGGCGAAATCGGGGGCACGCAGCAGCGCCAGCCGCTGCTGCTGCTCAGGCGTCATTTGCGCCCACTGCGGCATGCGCGTGATCTCGCTCCAGTGGCCATCGAGGTAGCGCGCGGCCGACTGGGCCACCATCCGGTCCAGCGTCTGCAGCGCCACTCCGGCGTCGAAGCCCAGGCTGCCGAACCTGACATCCGGATAGTTGCGCGCGAAATCCGCAGGCGTTCTCAGCAGCGACAGGAGTTCGGTACCGTTCGACAGCTGCTGGAAGTCCTTGGCCGAGATGCCCGCGGCCAGCAGGATGGCCGTCATGCCGCCCACCGAATTGCCCGCCACGCGCTGCAGCGCCGACAGCAGGCCCAGGTTATCGAGCGCGCGCAGCGCCGGCGCGTTGGCCACGCCGCGCGTGCCGCCCCCGGACAGCACCAGGTTCTCTATGGCCGGCGCCGCGCGCAGCATCAGGATTTTCCCCGAAGGCAGGGCCTGCAGATGCGGCGCCGGGTCAGCCATGGGCAGCAGCCCCAGCGCAACCTGCCGGTGGCGCTCGACCCATCCCCGGGCACGCGCCGCTGCGCCCTGGTAGCTTTCCCAGCGCACTGTATGGTCGCGGTGGCGGATCATCTCGCTATGCACCGGGTACATGCTGTCGGCGACGACATCGCGCACCATGGCCGCGGCGCGCGCCGCAAACGCCTGGAGCTGCGGCGGCGGCACCTGCTGGCCGTCCTCGGCCATCGCCGCCACCAGCGACGCGGCCAGTGCTTCCTGCTGGTTGATGAGCTGCGCCGTGGTCAGCACGCGCGGCGTGGGCGGCGCGGCAAACAGCGGCCGCGCCGCATGCCGCAGCGGCAGCGGTCCAGGGGCCGGCAAGGGCATCGCGGAAGCTGCGACGATGTTCATGCCCAGCTCCCGGGGGCGCCATACGGCGGCGCTTCCTGCAGCGCAATCGCCGCGCACACCCCGCCAATGCGCCGCGCCTGGCGCAGGCTGTAATCCAGCCAGTCCAGCAGCGGCGCCCGCGCGTCCCATTCCAGATGCCAGCGGCTGAGCACCACCACCCTATCCGCGCCATCCAGACTGCAGACCAGCGCCCGGCCGTCCTGCACCGCGGCGTTGAGGTGCAGCAGCGTCGACACCAGCGCCCGGCGCAGCGCCCCGTCCAGCCCGGCGGCGCTGCCGACAAATGCCTCGAACACCCAGTAGTGGCTGCGCGGGTGCAAGGTGATGCGCAGCGGCAGGTGCTCGTCGAACAGCAGCTCCTGCGGCGCAGTGCTGCCCGGCGGGCGCGTGGCGTCCAGGGTCCGCATGCGGGCGCTGAACGCGCGCGCACAGCAGCAGGCAGGGGCATGCCAGCCAGACTGCGCCGGCGGCGCTGCCTCGGTCCGGCCTGCGACCAGCGCATCGAGCTGGGCAGACAGCGCCTGCAACTGGTCCTGCACGGCCGCGGGCGTCAAGCGCGCGGGCCACAGCGCAAAGTCGCAGTCCACCAGTTCGATCTCCCGACCGCCCCCCATGCCCGCCTGCTGGCACCCCCAGCGGCTCGCATGGCCGACGCGCAGCAGTGCTTCCTCCAGACGGGCGCGGCCACCGGCTTGCAACAGCTCGGTGGCGCAGCCCACGCCCAGCCGCCAGCGCTGCTGCCAGGACTGAAAGTGCCAGGCGACCCAATGGCGGTCGTCCAGCGCCCAGCGTTGCGCGCCAACCGCCGCAGTGCCCTCATGGCGCTGCAGCAACCCGCACAACTGTTCAGAGAGTTCGCCCAGATCTTTCATAACTACCCTGAATGCTCGCGCCCCACGGCGGCGCGCACCAGTCGCTGGAAGCAGCTTCTCAAGCCGGGCGGCATGCCATGGCCACCATCGGCCAGGCGGCAATTCCTTGCCCGCTGACACCCCTGGCATCCAGGCTCACCAGCGCTTACTGCAATGCCTGGCTAGGACCAAAGAACTCGTAGTGCGTCTGCGCCGCGGGCACGCCCAGCGCGCGCAGGGCATGCAGTACCGCCGCCATGAAGGGCTGGGGTCCGCAAAAATAGGCATCGACATCGCGCGATTGCGGCAGCCAGTCGGCCAGCAGTTCGGCACCGATGCGCCGCGCAGCGATGCCCTCGCCTGCGTCGTAGCAGTAATGGCACTGCAGCTGCGGATGCTTGAGCGCCAGCGCATCAAGCTGCGCGCGAAAGCCCTGGACGGCGGGCGTGCGCGCGCAGTGGATGAACACCACCGGGCGCGGCGTGCCCAGCGCCGATGCCAGCATGGCCAGCATGGGCGTGACGCCCACCCCGGCGCTGATCAGCACCAGCGGCCGGTCACTGTCGGCCAGCGTGAACTGGCCGGACGGCGGGAAGATATCGAGCACATCGCCAACCTGCACCGCATCATGCAGATGGCGCGACACCACGCCATGGGCCTCGCGCTTGACGCTGATGCGCAGCTCGCGGCCATCGGCCAGCGCCGACAGCGAATAGTTGCGCTGCTGCTCCTTGCCATCGACCACGATGCGCAGGCCGATGAACTGACCCGGCAGATGGTCCATCACCGCGCCGCCGTCGACGGGCGCGAGATGGAACGAAGTGATCTCCGAGCTTTCAAGCTGTTTGCGCGCGACGCGGAACGCGCGTGCACCGCGCCAGCCACCAGGCACGCTGGCATTGCGCTCATAAGCCTGGGCTTCGGCGCCAATCAGGATATCGGCGAGCTGCTGATAGGCCGCAGCCCAGGCGGCGATCACCGCATCGGTGGCGATCTCGGCGCCCAGCACTTCGCGTATCGACGACAGCAGGTAGCGGCCCACCACCGGGTAGTGCTCGGGCTGCACCTGCAGCGACACATGCTTGTTGATGATCTGCGCCGGCAGCTGGCCCAGGTTTTCGAGCCGGTCGATATGCTTGGCATACATCAGTACGCTGAACGCCAGCGCACGCGGCTGGGCGCCGCTTTGCTGATGGGTGCTGTTGAACAGCGCGCTCACTTCAGGGTTCTCACCCAGCAGGCGCTGGTAGAAGTGGGTGATCAGCGCCTCGCCGCCAGCTTCGAGCAGCGGAACGGTGGATTGGACAATGGCGCGTTGTTCGGCAGTCAGCATGCAAACTCCTGGAAAGGTCAGGGAACAGCCCCCGGTTGCAATGACAGGTGCAAGCTACGTGCCAGTCATCGACCTGATGCAAATCAATGACTTGGCACAGCATGCGTCAATATGACCGGCATAGAATTGCGTCAATTCGACACATGGAAGAGTCAAAATGACTGCCACCCACAGCCTGTTGCGCAGCCTGGTGCCTCTGGTCGCCGACCTGGCCAACGACCTGCCTGAGCGCGAGCGCTACCGCCGCCTGCTGGACGCGCTGCGCAGTCTGCTGCCCTGCGATGCGGTGGCGCTGCTGCGCCTTCAGGGCGAGGTGCTCGAACCGATTGCCATCGATGGCCTCAGCGACGACACGCTGGGCCGGCGCTTTCGCGTCGCCGAGCACCCGCGCCTGGCGGCGCTGCTGGCGCATGGCCAGGCACTGCGCTTCGAGCCCGACAGCCCGCTGCCCGATCCCTATGACGGCCTGGTCGAGCATGCGGGGCCGCTGGAAGTGCATGACTGCATGGGCTGCGCGCTGGTCGTCGGCGGCCACACCTGGGGCCTGCTCACGCTCGACGCGCTCGCGCCCGGGCGCTTTGCCGACCCGGCGCATCTGCAGGCACTGCAGGCCTTCAGCAATCTCGCCGCGGCCACGGTCGCCGCGGCGGGGCGCATGCGCCAGCTCGAGCAGAACGCCCAGGATGAACGCCAGCGCGCCGAAAGCTGGCGCCAGGCCGCCTTGCCCGACCACGCGCGCCGCCCGCTGCTGGGCCAGAGCCCGGCGCTGCGCCAGCTGCAAAAGGACATTGCGCTGGTCGCACCCAGCGAATTGAATGTGCTGATCACCGGCGAGACCGGCGTCGGCAAGGAGCTCGTGGCCCAGGCCGTGCATGCCCAGTCACGCCGCGCGGGCCGGCCGCTGGTCAGCGTGAACTGCGCGGCCCTGCCGGAAACGCTGGTCGAAAGCGAGCTGTTCGGCCATGTGCGCGGCGCGTTCACCGGCGCCGTCGGCGAGCGCCAGGGCCAGTTCGAGCGCGCCGATGGCGGCACGCTGTTTCTCGATGAAGTCGGCGAGCTGTCGCTGGCGGTGCAGGCCAAGCTGCTGCGCGTGCTGCAAAGCGGCCAGCTGCAGCGACTGGGGTCGGATCGCGAGCACCGCGTCGATGTGCGCGTAATTGCCGCCACCAACCGCCCGCTGGAGGCAGCCGTGCACTCGGGCCACATGCGCGCCGATTTCTTTCACCGCCTCAGCGTCTATCCGCTGATGGTGCCGCCGCTGCGCGAGCGCGGCAGCGACATCCTGCTGCTGTGCGGCTATTTTCTCGAGGAGAACCGCTCCCGCCTGGGAGCCGTCGCGGGCGCGCAGCTGGGCACCGTGCGGCTCGATGCACCCGCGCAGGCAGCGCTGCTGTCCCATGCCTGGCCCGGCAATGTGCGCGAACTCGAACACCTGATCAGCCGCGGCGTGCTCAAGGCACTGAGCCGTCAACGCAGCCGCCCGCGGGTACTGACCGTGACGCTGCAGGATCTCTGGCCCGATGGCCGTGGAGCGTTGACCGCCGTCAGGGCGCCGGCAGCGATGGCGCCGGCAGCAGCCCCGGAGCAAGGCCTGCGCAGCGCGGTCGAGGCCTTTGAACGCCGCCACATCGAGCAGTGCCTGGCACAGCACCAGGGCAATTGGGCGGCCACCGCGCGCACGCTGCAAATGGACCGCGCCAACCTGCAGCGCCTGGCAAAACGGCTGGGCTGCGAAATGAAAAGCACCCCCTGAGCGACTTCGTCGCTTCCCCCTCTCAACCTTCGGTGGAGGGGGACGGCGCCCTCGCTGCGGGGCGGCCCTTGCTTGGCGCCCCTGAGCTGGGTAGCGCCAGTTGCGTATGCTGCGCGCGATGCAGGCGTCGTCAGCAACCGAAGTGGCCTACTTGCCCTTGACCGAAATCAGCTCGACGTCGAAGTTCAGGGTCGCATTCGGCGGAATCACGCCGCCCGCGCCGCGACTGCCATAGGCAATCGATGCCGGGCAGGTCAGCTTGGCCTTGCCGCCGGCTTTCATCTTCTGCAGGCCTTCGGTCCAGCAGGGGATCACGCCGTTGAGCGGGAAGTCGATGGGCTGGCCGCGCGCGATCGAGCTGTCGAACTCCTTGCCGGTATCGGGGAAGTAGCCGCGGTAGTGCACGCGCACCGTGTCGCGCGCCGCGGGGCTGGCGCCCGTGCCTTCCTTGAGGGTCTGGTAGATCAGGCCGCTGGGCGTTGTGATGGGGTCGGCGGCCGGCGCTCCGGCGGCCTGGGCGGCCGTGGCGAAAAATGCGGCTGCGACCAGCGCGGCGGGAATCAAACGGGACATGAAAACTCCTGGGAAACGAATCAGACGGCGGGAATGCCAAGCTTGTCGAGCGCGGCGTTCAGGTGGCCGACGGTACGGTCCACATGGTGCCACTTTTCCAGCCCGAACAGCCCTATGCGGAAGGTCTTGAAATCCGGGCCTTCATCGCACTGCAGCGGCACGCCCGACGCAGTCTGCAGGCCGACGTCGAGAAACTTCTTGCCGCTCTGTATGCCCGGGTCGGTGGTGTAGCTCACCACCACGCCCGGCGCCTCGAAACCCGGCGCCGCCACGCTGGGAAATCCGCGTGACTGCAGCAGCGCGCGCACCTTGGCGCCCAGTTCCATCTGCTCCTTCTTCACCGCCTCGAAGCCATAGGCCCGGGTCTCGAGCATCACATCGCGCAGCCGCACCAGCGCATCGGTGGGCAAGGTGGCATGGTAGGCATGCTGGCCTTTCTCATAGCCCTCGGCAATCTGCATCCACTTCTTCAGGTCGCAGGCAAAGCTCGAGCTTTGCGTCTGCTCTATGGCCTCGCGCGCCCGCGCACTGAGCATCACCATCGCGCAGCAGGGCGAGCTGCTCCAGCCCTTTTGCGGCGCCGAGATCAGCACGTCGACGCCGGTCTGGCGCATGTCGACCCACATCGCGCCCGAGGCCACGCAGTCGAGCACGAACAGCGCGCCGACCGCATGCGCGGCATCGGCAATGGTGCGCAGATAGTCATCGGGCAGCAGGATGCCGCTGGCGGTTTCCACATGCGGCGCAAACACCACCTTGGGCTTTTCATGCAGGATGGCCTCGGCCACCACCTCGGCCGCGCACGGCGCCCACGGGTCCTGCGTGCCCGGGCCCTGCTTGCGCGCCTTGCAGACCACGGCGCCACCGCCCAGGCCAAAGCCGCCGGCCTCGAAGATCTGCGTCCAGCGATAGCTGAACCAGCCATTGCGCACGATCAGCACCTTCTCGCCGTTGGCGAACTGGCGCGCCACGGCTTCCATGCCGAAGGTGCCGCTGCCCGGCACCAGCACCGCGGTCTCGGCCGCATAGACCTGCTTGAGCGTGCCCAGGATGTCCTGCATCACGCCGACAAAGCGCTGCGACATGTGGTTGAGAGCGCGGTCGGTATAGACCACCGAAAACTCGAGCAATCCATCGGGATCGATCTCGGGCAGAAGTCCTGGCATGGGCGTTTTCCTGAATCAGTTGAAGCTGCGCCGCGGCCCGTGCAGTACACGCACGGACACGCGGGTGTAAAGAATCCAGCTTAGCATGGGCCATCGGCGCCACGCGGGCTGGTATTTACGCAGTGAGCGCACATATGCGGCCCTGTCGTACAGCCCTTGGCGCAGGCGCTGGCCACAATGCCAGCCAGCGCCGCGCAAACCCGCCTGCGGCTGCGCGCCTTGTGACCCATGCCGTCGCCCTGCCATCCGCGGCGACCGGACCACCGGATAGACCATGCCTACTTCCCTCCCCCTGACCTCGCCCCGCGCCCTGCGTCGCCTGGGCCTGATGCTGGCCGGCAGCGCGCTGCTGGCCGCCTGCCAGCAGGCGCCGCACCAGAAGTCCTATACCCAGCCCGCGCTCACCGCGCAGCCGGCGCGCATCGATGCCGGCCAAAGCGCACGCCTGTCCTGGGATGCGCCCGTGGGCAACAGCCTGCGCATGAGCGGCCTCACGGCCACGCCGTCCGGCGCGGTGCTGGTGCGTCCGGCCCAGAACACCACCTATACGCTCAGCGGACCCGCGCCCAGCGGCGCGCCGATCAGCGCCAGCGTGACGGTTGAGGTGCGGCCCGCGGCCGAGCCGCTGGCGCGCCTGCGCATCGAAGCGCAACCCGCGGGCAAGCCGCTGGCCGAAGGCTTTCTGGGCCTGGCCCCGGCCACGGGCCCGGCCCACGCCAGCCAGCGCCAGCTGCTGCGCAATCTCGAGAACTATGGCGCCAAGCCGCTGGCCTTGAACGCCAGCGGCATCAGCCACTGCCCCGGCGTCGAGCAGCTCGCGCACTCCCTGCCACCCCAGACCCCAGTGCGTTGCAACGTCGGCGCCGCCACGGCCTTGTCGACCGCGGAAATGCTGCTGGACTACGCCCAATGGGGCGCTGCCGGCGTGAACCTGCCCGGCATGCAGCAAGGCCCGCAGACCGTCGCCGCGCGCTATTACGGCATGCTGTTCTTTGCGCAATTCGCCGGCGCCCAGGGCGAGTGGCTCGCACCCCAGCTCGAAAGCAACGCGCAGATCAAGGCCTGGGCGCTGCGCGACACGCGCAACCAGACGCTGCGCGTGGCGGTCCTCAATCGCGAGGCCGACAAGCACGGCACCGTGGCCGTGCAGCTGCCCGCGGGCGTGCGCGAGGCTGTGGTCACGCGGCTCACCAGCTCCGAGCCGCTGCGCCTGGCCGGCCAGACCTTTGACGGCAGCCGCGACGGCCGCGCCATCGGCACCGCCTACGGCGAAATCCTCCAGGCCGACAGCGATGGCCAGCTGCTGCTGTCCATGGAAGCCGCGAGCGCGGCGCTGCTGACGCTTACGCCGTAGCCCGGCCGCGCACGCCGAAAATCCCGCGCCCCACGCGCACCATGGTGCTGCCGGCCTGCACCGCGGCCTCGAGGTCGGCGGTCATGCCCAGCGACAGCGTATCGAACGCCGCCAGGCCCGGTGCGCCGCTGTCGGCAATGCTGTCGAACAGCTGCTTCATGCGGCGGTGCACCGCATACTGCGCCGCGAAATCCTCGGCCTCTTCGGGAATGGCCATCAGCCCGCGCAGCTGCACGTTGGGCAGCAGCGCCACGGCCTGGGCCAGCGCCAGCGCCTCCTCGGGCGGCACGCCGGCCTTGGTCGCACCGCCATCGGGGTTGACCTGCAGGCAGATCTGCAGCGGCGCCAGGCCCTGGGGCCGCTGGTCGGATAGGCGCTGCGCGATCTTCAGCCGGTCCACGCTGTGCGCCCAGTCGAAATGCTCGGCCACCAGCCGGGTCTTGTTGCTCTGGATCGGGCCTATGCAATGCCAGCGCAGCGGCGCCTGGCCCGGCGGCCACGGCATCTCGCGCAGGATGGCAATCTTCTCGACCGCCTCCTGGATGTAGTTCTCGCCGAAGTCGCGCTGGCCGGCCTGCGCGGCCTCGTAGACCGCGTCCGGGCCAAAGGTCTTGGAGACGGCCAGCAGCAGCACGCTGTCCGGGGCACGTTCGGCGTCCACACAGGCCTGTTGCAGGCGGGCGTGGATCTGGTGGAGGTTGTTACCAATCATTGTCATAATCACCGACAAGCGTACCAAACGACAAAGGGCCTTTCGTGGACATCACCCAACTGCTGGCGTTCAGCGTCAAGAACAAGGCCTCCGACCTGCATCTGTCGGCCGGCCTGCCACCGATGATCCGCGTGCATGGCGATGTGCGCCGCATCAACGTCGACGCACTCGACCACAAGACCGTCCACGCCATGATCTACGACATCATGAGCGACGCCCAGCGCAAGGTCTACGACGAGATGCTGGAAATCGACTTCTCGTTCGAGATCGAAGGCCTGGCGCGCTTTCGCGTCAATGCCTTCAACCAGCAGCGCGGCGCGGCCGCGGTGTTCCGTACCATTCCCAGCAAGATCCTGACGCTGGAGCAGCTCAACGCGCCGAAGATCTTTGCCGAGCTGGCGCTCAAGCCACGCGGCCTGGTGCTGGTCACCGGCCCCACGGGTTCGGGCAAGTCGACCACGCTCGCGGCCATGGTCAACTACCTCAACGAGACCGAGTACGGCCACATCCTCACGGTGGAAGACCCCATCGAGTTCGTGCACGACTCGAAGAAATGCCTGATCAACCAGCGCGAAGTCGGGCCGATGACGCATTCGTTTGCCGCGGCACTGCGCTCGGCGCTGCGTGAAGATCCCGACGCCATCCTGGTCGGCGAAATGCGTGATCTCGAAACCATACGCCTGGCGATGACCGCCGCCGAAACCGGCCATCTGGTGTTCGGCACGCTGCACACTTCGAGCGCGGCCAAGACCATCGACCGGATCATCGACGTCTTTCCCGCCGAGGAAAAGGAAATGGTCCGCGCCATGCTCTCCGAGTCGCTGCAGGCCGTCATCTCGCAGACGCTGTGCAAGACCAAGGACGGCCAGGGCCGCGTCGCCGCGCATGAAATCATGCTCGGCACCAGCGCCATCCGCAACCTGATCCGCGAAGCCAAGGTCGCGCAGATGTACTCCACGATACAGACCAGCCAGAACGTAGGCATGCAGACGCTGGACCAGAACCTCACCGACCTGGTGCGCCGCAACATCATCAGCGCCGCCGAGGCCCGCGCCAAGGCCAAGATTCCGGACAACTTCCCGGGTTGAATCCGCGCACGGCCATGACTTCGCACCCGCTGTCCGGCCCCGCCGGCCGCACCCCCAGCCGTTCCGGGAGCGCGCCATGATGCGCATCCTGCAGCGGCTGCGCCAGACGCCGGAAAGCAACGATGCGCGGCTCGACGCCGAGTCCGCGTTCTTCAGCACCGCCTGGCATGGCGGCAACCTGGGGCCGCTGGTGCCCTGGGAGGCGCGCGCCGTCGAGCTCGGGGCCAGGCCGCTCGCGGCGCGCCCCGCCTTGCGCCGGCTGCAGGCACTGTGGACGCATGACCGCCACCTGGCCACGCTCGCGCCCGAAGCCTTGCGCCGCCTGGAGCGCTATCTGCAGTTTGCCGCCGTCAAGGCCCAGCGCGATGTGATCCTGCAGGACGAATACGGCAACTTCATGGTCGTAGTGCTCAGCGGCGAGCTGGCCGTCAACCGGCGCCAGCCCTGGGGCGAGACGCTGCGCCTGGCGCAGACCGGCCCGGGCGACCTGCTGGGCGAAATGTCGCTGCTCGACAGCGGCCAGCGCTTTTCCAGCTGCACCACCCTGGTGGACAGCGAACTCGCGGTGCTCAGCGCCGAAGCCCTGGACGACATGCTGGCACATGACCCTGTGCTTGCCGCCCAGCTGATCGCCATCCTGGCACGCAAGCTCTCGGTGCGCCTGCGCGCCGTCAGCAGCCGCCTGGGCCCCCAGGCGCCTTGAGTCCTTGACGCCTCATCATCTGGCGGGGCGCTGCCCGGCCAACGGAGAATTCCATGGAACGCGACCAGGCCAGTAAATTCATCAACGATCTGCTCCAGCTGATGGTCAGCCGCAACGGCAGCGATCTGTTCATCACCGCCGAATTCCCGCCGGCCATCAAGGTTGACGGCAAGATCACCAAGGTCTCGCCCCAGCCGCTCACCGCGCTGCACACGCTGACGCTGGCGCGCTCGATCATGAGCGACAAGCAGATCGCCGACTTCGAGCGCACCAAGGAAAGCAACTTCGCGATCTCGCCCGCGGGCATAGGGCGCTTTCGCGTCAACACCTTCATGCAGCAGGGCCGCATCGGCATGGTCATGCGCACCATTCCCATGACCGTGCCGACCATCGACAAGCTGGGCGTGCCCCAGGTGCTCAAGGAAATCACCATGAGCAAGCGCGGCCTGTGCATCCTGGTCGGCGCCACGGGGTCGGGCAAGTCGACCACGCTTGCCGCCATGGTCGACTGGCGCAACGAAAACTCCTACGGCCACATCATCACCGTCGAGGACCCGATTGAATTCGTGCACCCGCACAAGAACTGCGTCGTCACCCAGCGCGAAGTCGGCCTCGATACCGACAGCTGGGAAGCGGCGCTGAAGAACACGCTGCGCCAGGCACCCGACGTGATCCTGATGGGCGAGATCCGCGACCGCGAGACCATGGAGCACGCGATTGCGTTTTCCGAAACCGGCCACCTGTGCCTGGCCACACTGCACGCCAACAGCGCCAACCAGGCGCTGGACCGCATCGTCAACTTTTTCCCCGAGGAACGCCGCCAGCAGCTGCTGATGGACCTGTCGCTGAACCTGCGCGGCATGATCTCGCAGCGGCTGATTCCACGCCAGGACGCCAAGGGCCGGGTCGCGGCCATGGAGGTGATGCTCAACACGCCGCTGATTTCCGACCTGATCTTCAAGGGCGAAGTCGCCGAGATCAAGGAGGTCATGAAAAAGGGCCGGGAGCTGGGCATGCAGACCTTCGACCAGGCGCTGTACGATCTGTTCGAGGCCCAGCTGATCACCTACGAAGACGCGCTGCGCAATGCCGATTCGGTCAATGACATCCGCCTCAACATCAAGCTCAACAGCCAGCGCGCGCGCAACCTCGACCTCTCATCCGGCACCGAACACTTCGCTATCGTTTAAGACACCCCCTGAGCGGCTGGCGCCGCTTCCCCCTCTCATCCTTCGGTGGAGGGGGAGGCCCGCTCAGGGACGGCACCATCGCTGCGGGGCGGCCCTTGCTCGGTGCCCCTGAGCTGGAGCACGCCAGTGTCAGAGGCCGCTAGCAGCGCTGGCACTATGGGTACGCTTTGCCTACGTACGGACCTTTTCCCATCTGAAATTTGATAACTTATGTCTAATCTCTCGACTACCACACTTTCACGCTCCGTGGCCTTCCTGGGCCTGGGTGTGATGGGCTACCCCATGGCCGGCCACCTGGCACGCGCCGGCCACCGCGTCACGGTCTACAACCGCACGCCCGCCAAGGCCGCGCAGTGGTGTGCCGAATATGCCGACACCGCGGCGCCGCGCCAGGCCGCCACGCCGCGCGAAGCCGCGCAGGGCGCCGAGATCGTGTTCTGCTGCGTCGGCAATGACGACGACCTGCGCTCGGTGGTGCTCGGCGCCGAGGGCGCGCTGGCCGGCATGGCGCCGGGCGCGATCTTTGTCGACCACACCACGGCCTCGGCCGAAGTCGCGCGCGAACTCAATGCCGCGGCCCAGGCGCTGGGCCTGCAGTTCATCGACGCCCCGGTCTCGGGCGGCCAGGCTGGCGCGCAGAACGGCCAGCTCACGGTGATGTGCGGCGGCGATGCCGCGGCCTTTGCCAGCATCCATCCTGTGGCCATGGCGTTCTCGCGCGCCTGCACGCTGCTGGGCGAAAGCGGCTCGGGCCAGCTCGCCAAGATGGTCAACCAGATCTGCCTCGCCGGCCTGATCCAGGGCCTGTCCGAAGCGATTGCGTTTGGCGGCAAGGCCGGACTGGACATGACCCAGGTGCTCGACGTCATCGGCAAGGGCGCGGCGCAAAGCTGGCAGATGGACTCGCGCGGCAAGACCATGATTGCCGACCAGTTCGACTTTGGCTTTGCCGTCGACTGGATGCGCAAGGACCTGGGCCTGGTGCTCGACGAAGCCAAGCGCAACGGCGCCCGCCTGCCGGTCACGGCCCTGGTCGACCAGTTCTATGCCGATGTGCAGCAGATGGGCGGCAATCGCTGGGATACGTCCAGCCTCATCAAGCGCTTGAAATAAAGCCCCCCCTGAGCCGCTTACGCGGCAAGCGCCGAGCCGTTCAGTGCCGCGTTCGAGGGCCACCACGGCCGCACACCCAAATCCGTGGCCCGGCCCGGCTGAAACAAAAACAGCCGGCATGGCCGGCTGTTCTTGCGGGGAGAAAGATCAGGGAGCGATCGATGGCGCGGCATCGGTCGTGACCGGCGCCGGCTTGCTCTGATAGCGCGCGAGGTCGTCTTCCGAAACCACCTCGAACACGCGCACCACCTTGGTCACGTCATTGACGCCGCGCGCGATCTCGGCCGCGCGCTTGGCTTCGCGCGGCGTGACGATGCCCATCATGTAGACCACCTTGTTCTCGGTCGTCACCTTGAACGCCGAAGCCTGCAGATCCTTGGCATCCATGAGGCTGGCGCGCACCTTGCCGGTGATGAAGGTATCGGCCGAGCGCTGGCTCAGCGTCGCGGTGAACGGCGCGACCATGGACTCGTTGACCACACCGCGCACATTGTCGACGGACTCGGCCAGGCGCGTGAGCGTCTGCTTGTCCGTCTCATTGCCCACTTCGCCGGTCAGCAGCACCTGGCGGTTGTAGCTGGTCACGTTGATGCGTGCCTTGTCGCCCAGCGTCTCGCGGATGCGGCTGGCGGCCTTGACCTCGATGCTCTCATCTTCGACCACCGTGCCGGCCGTGCGCCTGTCCACTGCCACCAAAGTGCCTGCAACCATGCCGCCACCCACGACCAAAGGAACGCAGGCCGACAACGCCCCACCCAACAGCACAACCGCCAGGGAGGAACAAACGGCACGACGGATCTTGAACTTCATAAAGGCATCTCCTGTTCACCTAACAACTGGGCATCCACGCCATCGCACAGGCAGTGCAGCACCAGCGCATGCACTTCGCGCACGCGCGCCGCGCGGTCGTGCGGCACGCAGATCAGCACATCGGTCTCGCGCATGCGCGTCGACAGCGTGCCCCCGGTGCGGCCGCTGAGCACCACGACCATCATGTCGCGCTCGTGCGCGGCCTCGACGGCTTCGAGTGCGCAGGGGTCATTGCCGCTCACTGACAGCACCACCAGCAGATCGCCGGCCTGGCCCAGCGCGCGCACCTGGCGCGCCAGATAGTGCTGGGCATTGCCGCCGCCGCCCGACAGCGGCAGGCTGCCCAGCAGCCCCCCTTGCGCGCTCAAGGCGAGGGCCGCCAGTTCGGGACGGTCGCGTTCAAACCCCGTCACGCACAGCGATGCGAACATCTGCGCGTCCGTGACGGAAGGGCCTGCGCCGCAGGCCAGGACCTTTGCGCCACTGGTAACGCAGGCCAGCATGGCCTGTACGGCGGAGGCGATGGGAAGACTCAAAGCCTGCGCGGCCTGATACTTCAGGTCGGCGCTGTCGATGAAATGCTGTTGGATTCGTTGCTCAAGCATGGAGGCCCGATGATACCTGCGAGGCCACAAACCTTTTGCCAGGACCCGGTTACCCGGCATTCCCGTCGAGGTCGAAGGCCGCGCGCAGCCATTGCAGGCCGCCGGCTTCGATCAGCACCACATCGAAACGGCAAGGCGGCGGCGCAGGCCAGCGCTGCAGGTAGTGCCGCGCCGCCCACACAATGCGCGCCTGCTTGGCGGCGACAATGCTGCCACCCGCGCCGCCGTAGCCGTGGCGGCCCCGCCGGCGCACCTCGACAAACACCAGCGTACCGTCGGCAGCGCGCATGATGAGGTCAATCTCGCCACCGCCGCGCCCGGGCGTCCGATAATTGCGTTCCACCAGCCGCAGGCCGGCCGTCTGCAGGCAGTGCAGCGCCTGGTCTTCACCGGCCTGGCCCAGTTGCCGGGTGGTGACCGGCGCCGCGCCCGCTGCGCCCGGATTTTTAAGGAAACCCATTGAGTGCCTCTTTCGCCTCTGCGCTGAGCGCTGCCCACGACGCAGCCTCGGCGCAAAACTACCCGCAAGGCGCCCTGTATGTGGTCGCCACCCCGATCGGCAACCTTGCCGACATCAGCCTGCGCGCCCTGCATGTGCTGCAGATCGTCGACAGCATTGCCTGCGAGGACACGCGCCACACCCAGGGCCTGCTGCGCTCCTACGGGCTGGAGCGCCCCGGCAGCCAGCTGCTGGCCCTGCACCAGCATAACGAAGCCGAGGCCGCGCAGCAGGTAATTGCACGCCTGCAGCAAGGTCAGCGCCTGGCCTATGTCAGCGACGCCGGCACGCCCGGCGTCAGCGACCCCGGCGCCCGCCTGGCCGCGGCCGTCCAGGCCGCGGGCCTGCGCACCATTCCCCTGCCCGGCGCCAGCAGCATCACCGCCGCGCTCAGCGTCGCGGGTGCGGTGGCACCGTCGCAGGCCAGCAGCGGCTTTCTGTTTGCCGGTTTTCTGGCCAGCAAGCAGGCCGAGCGCGCCACCCAGGTCCAGCAGCTGGGCCAGGAGGCGCGCTGCTGCGTGCTGCTCGAAGCCCCGCACCGCATAGGCGAACTCGCCCAGGCCCTGGCCGTGCTGGGCCCGCGCCCGGTCACGCTGGCGCGCGAGATCACCAAGCAGTTCGAGGAAATCGTGACCCAGCCCGCGGACCAGCTGCCGGCCTGGCTCGACGGCTCGCCCCAGCGCTCGCGCGGTGAATTCGTGGTCGTGCTCCATCCCATCGCCGTGCAGGAAGACAGCGGCGAAGGCCTGCGCGTGCTGCGCCTGCTGCTGGCAGAACTGCCGACCAAGGCCGCGGTGCGGCTGGCTGCCGAGATCACCGGCGCGGCGCGCAATGCGCTCTATGACGCGGCGCTGCAGATCAAGCGCGAAGGCGCCGACGAAGACTGACGGCGGCGCGCGCGCCCGGCCCCGTCTACACTTCTGTCCAGGCCGCCATGGCCGCTTGGGGAGATGCCGCATGACCGATTTCGCGCCCGCCTTCGCCTGCGCTCTGGCGCTGCTGGCCACCGCCGCCACGGCGCAGCAGCCTGCGCCCACGGACAACGCCGTCTGGCGCAACTCGCTGGGCATGGCGTTCGTGCGCATTCCCGCCGGAAGTTTCGCCATGGGCAGTGCCGAGGATGCCGACATGCTGGCGCGCGACTATCCCCGGCTTGAACGTGAGCGCTTCGAGTCGCTCGCGGACGAAGCACCGGTGCACCAGGTGCGCATCAGCCGCGACTTCTATCTGGGCCAGCACGAAGTCACCGTGGGCCAGTTCCGCCGCTTCATCGAAGCCTCGGGTTACCAGCCCGAGTCGGAATCCGACGGCACGGGCGGCTATGGCTACAACCCGGCCTACGACCCCGCGGGCAGCGCGCGCGGCGACGCCTTCGAGGGCCGCGACCCGCGCTATTCGTGGCGCGACCCGGGCTTTGCGCAAGATGAGAACCACCCGGTCGTCAACGTCACCTGGAACGACGCCCAGGCGCTGGCCGCCTGGCTCAGCCGCAGCGAAGGCCACCAGTACCGCCTGCCGACCGAAGCGCAATGGGAATACGCCTGCCGCGCGGGCAGCCGTACGCGCTATCCGCACGGCGACGACGCACAGGGCCTGGTGCGCACCGCCAACACCTTCGACCAGAGCGCGGCGCCCTTCTGGCCACGCTGGCAGCAGCATGCGCTCGCGGGCAACGACGGCCATGCGTTCACCGCACCCGTGGGCAGCCATGCGCCCAACGCCTTCGGGCTGCACGACATGCTGGGCAATGCCTGGGAATGGGTCGCAGACTGGCATGGCGCGAACTACTACGCCGAATCCCCGGCCAGCGATCCGCAGGGTCCGGCCGAAGGCAGCGTGCGCGTGCGCCGCGGCGGCTCATGGCATACCTGGTCCTTTTATGCACGCTGCGCCTACCGCAACTGGAACACCCCACAGACCCGCTACACGCTGGTCGGCATACGCCTGGTGCGCGACATCGGGCCCTGACGCGGCGCGCCAGCGCTGTCAGCCCTGGGTATAGGCCAGGCCCGAGGCCACGCCGCCAAACAGATCGCCTTCGACCTGGGCCGTGTCCGGAAACGCCGCGCGCAGCGCGCTGCGCAGCGGCCGCAGCGCCGAAGAACCGCCGGTGAGATAGATCGCATCGAGCGACTGCGCCGTGACACCCGCACGCCGCAGGCATTCCTCGGCACAGGCCACGACGCGTGCCAGCGCGGGCTGCAGATGCAGATCCAGCGCCTCGGGCGTGGCCTGGGCCTGCAGCGCGTTCTCGAGCCAGCCCAGGTCCAGCGTCTGCGCAGCGCCGGTTTGCGAGACCGCAATCTTGCCCTGCTCCATGGTGTTGGCCAGGCGGTGGCCCAGGCGCTCCTCGAGCACCGTCATCAGCCGCGCATGCAGGCGTTCATCCCGGTAGTCGGTGCGCAGGTTCTGCGCTTCGCGCACTGCCTTGGCGGTGTACAGCCACTGGATCAGATGCCAGGTCGACAGATCGAAGAACACCCGGCTGGGCACTTCACGCCCGCTCTTGCCATGGTGGCGCAGGCCCAACAGCGGCTGCAGCAACTCGAGATTGAGCCGCTGGTCGAAATCGGTGCCGCCGATATGCACACCGGTGGTTGCCAGCATGTCGGCGCTGCGGTCCGGGCGCGCAATGCGCTCCGGGCCCAGGCGCACGACCGTGAAGTCGGACGTACCGCCGCCGATGTCGACCACGAGCACCACCGATTCGCGGTCCAGGCGCTGCTCGTAATCGAGCGCCGCGGCAATCGGCTCGAGCTGGAACTGCACTTGCGCAAAGCCCGCGCGGTGCGCGGCTTCGCGCAGCGCGCTTTCGGCCAATGCATCGCGCTCCGGGTCGTCATCGACGAAATGCACCGGCCGGCCCAGCACCACGCGCTCGGGCATCTGGCCCAATTCCTTCTGCGCCCGGTTCGCCAGCTGGCGCAGGAACAGCGCAATGATGTCCTGGTAGCTCATCAGGTTGCCGTGCACCACGGTCTTGTCCTGCAGCAGCGCGCTGCCCAGCAGACTCTTGAGCGAGCGCATCAGCCGCCCTTCCTCGCCTTCGAGGTATTGCGCCATGGCATCGCGGCCGTAATGCGTGCTCAGCTCTTCGGCATGGAAAAACAGGGCCGTGGGCATGGCCAGCATCTCGCCCTCCAGGGGAATCAGGCGCGCCGGGCCACCGCCCACGCGCAGCGCCATGGCCGAGTTGGAAGTGCCGAAATCAATGCCGAGGGTGCTGGGAAACGAAGAAGTCATCAATCAGAGGGCCGCATGCGCGCTAAAGAAGGTGAATACCGGTTGCAGCCCGGCAGGAAAGCGGGGCACAAAAACAAAAACGCCCACTGAAAAGTGGGCGTTGAATGTTTGGTTGCGCGAGGAGGATTTGAACCTCCGACCTTTGGGTTATGAGCCCAACGAGCTACCAGACTGCTCCATCGCGCGGTATGTAGTTATTGTACAGCAGATTTAGGCTGCTGCGTCAGAAGTTTGCACTTCCTGGCTGCGTTCCACCAGCTCAACATAGGCCATGGGGGCGTTGTCGCCCACGCGGAAGCCCATCTTCAGGATACGCGTGTAGCCGCCGGGACGGGCGTTGAACAGGGGACCGAGCACGTTGAACAGCTTGGTGACGCTGTCGCGGTCGCGCAGGCGGTCAAAAGCCAGGCGGCGGTTGGCGACGGTGTCGACCTTGGCCAGGGTGATCATGGGCTCGATCACGCGGCGCAGTTCCTTGGCCTTGGGGACGGTGGTCTTGATGGCTTCGTGCTCGATGAGCGAATTCATCATGTTCTGCAGCATCGCCAGGCGGTGCGAAGAAGTGCGGTTGAGTTTGCGGAGGCCGTGACCGTGGCGCATGGTGCTTTTTCCTTGATATGTAATTAAATCGGGCAGCCGTATCAGGTACTGCCCGAGGCACTTCCCACCCAAAAGGCGGGATGCAGATTATAGCTCAGAGTGTCCAATTCGTCCCTTGAGGCGTCGTTGCATTGCCTTGCCGTGCGATTTGCACTGTCTGCGGCAACGCGCCTAGCCTCAAGCGCAAATCTATCGATTTGCTGGGCCGACTTGGCCCCTCTTTTAACGCTTGTCCAGGCCGGCAGGCGGCCAGTTTTCGAGCTTCATGCCCAGCGTCAGACCGCGGGAAGCCAGGACTTCCTTGATCTCGTTGAGCGACTTGCGACCCAGGTTGGGGGTCTTGAGCAGCTCGTTTTCGGTACGCTGAATCAGGTCGCCGATGTAGTAGATGTTTTCGGCCTTCAAACAGTTGGCCGAACGCACCGTCAGTTCCAGTTCGTCCACAGGACGCAGCAGGATGGGGTCGAAGCTGGCGTTGTTACGCGGAGCTGCGCTGCCCGTGATGCCTTCCAGATCGCCGCCTTCGAGCTGTGCGAACACAGCCAGTTGCTCGACCAGGATCTTGGCCGAAGCGCGCACTGCGTCTTCAGCGGTGATGGCACCGTTGGTCTCGATTTCAACCACCAGCTTGTCGAGGTCGGTGCGTTGTTCGACACGAGCGCTTTCCACCGTGTAGCTGACGCGCTTCACGGGGGAGAACGAAGCGTCCAGCACAATGCGGCCGATCGACTTGGTGGATTCATCGCCATAGCGACGCACATTGCCCGGCACATAGCCACGGCCCTTTTCCACCTTGATCTGCATGTCCAGCTTGCCGCCTTGCGACAGGTTGGCGATGACATGATCAGGGTTCACGATTTCGACATCGTGGGGGGTCTGGATATCACGTGCCGTGACAACGCCTTCGCCATCCTTGCGCAGGCTCAGCGTGACTTCGTCGCGGTTGTGCAGCTTGAACACCACGCCCTTGAGGTTCAGCAGGATGTTGACCACATCTTCTTGAACGCCATCGATCGAGGAGTACTCATGGAGCACGCCCGCAATCGTGACTTCCGTCGCTGCGTAACCCACCATGGACGAGAGCAGAACACGGCGCAGGGCATTGCCCAGCGTGTGGCCGTAACCACGCTCGAACGGCTCAAGTGCGACCTTGGCACGGTTGTGGCCAAGTTGTTCCACGTTGATTGCCTTGGGTTTCAGCAAATTGGTTTGCATGCAGACTTCCTCTCAATACCCCCGGCTCGTTACACCGGTAAGGCTGGTGAAGCGCCTAAACCGCGATGCCTCGCGGTTCAGGGACGGTTTTAGCGAAAATTAGCCGGAAAAATCAACGCGAATACAATTCAACGATCAGGGATTCGTTGATGTCAGCGCCGAATTCGTCACGGTCAGGAGCCTTCTTGAAGGTTCCTTCAGCCTTGTCCAGGCTGACTTCCACCCAAGCGGGGAAGCCCACTTGTTGAGCCAGTTGCATGGCTTCGACGATGCGAGCCTGCTTCTTGGACTTTTCGCGCACGGCAACGACGTCACCGACCTTGACCAGGTAGGAGGCGATGTTGACCGATTGACCGTTCACGGTGATCGCCTTGTGCGACACCAGCTGACGGGCTTCTGCACGCGTGGAGCCGAAGCCCATGCGGTACACGACGTTGTCCAGACGGCTTTCCAGCAGCGTCAGCAGGTTTGCACCCGTGTTGCCCTTTTTGCCATCGGCAGCTTCGAAGTAGCGGCGGAATTGCTTTTCCAGGATGCCGTACATGCGCTTGACCTTCTGCTTTTCACGCAGTTGCAGACCGTAGTCCGAAGTGCGCTGGCCAGAAGTGCGGCCATGCTGGCCGGGCTTGGTGTCAAACTTCGACTTGTCCGCGATCGAGCGACGGGCGCTCTTGAGGAACAGGTCGGTGCCTTCACGGCGGGAAAGTTTGGCCTTAGGGCCGATATAACGTGCCACGAGATCTTCCTTGTGTCATCTACCGCAATGGGAATTGCGGGAGCCACCTGCATGGACAAGCCTAGCAGGTGGCGGTGGGCTTATAAAAAATTAGATACGACGACGCTTTTGCGGGCGGCAGCCGTTGTGCGGCACTGGCGTCACGTCCGAGATGGAAGTGATGCGGATGCCCAGGGCGCCCAGAGCGCGCACCGACGATTCGCGACCAGGACCGGGGCCCTTGATTTCGACGTCGACGTTCTTGATGCCTTGTTCAATCGCGGCACGACCAGCAACTTCGGAAGCCACTTGAGCTGCGAAAGGCGTCGACTTGCGCGAGCCCTTGAAGCCTTGGCCACCCGACGAAGCCCAAGACAATGCATTGCCCTGGCGGTCAGTGATGGTGATGATCGTGTTGTTGAACGACGCATGCACGTGAGCGATACCGTCAGAAATGTTCTTGCGAACCTTCTTGCGAACGCGCTGCGATGCGTTGTTTGCGGGAGATTTAGCCATAGTGATCTTTCAATCTCTTTATTTCTTCAAAGCCGCTGCACCCTTGCGCGGACCCTTGCGAGTACGCGCATTTGTGCGTGTGCGCTGGCCGCGCATGGGCAGGCCACGGCGATGACGGAAACCGCGATAGCAACCAATGTCCATCAAACGCTTGATGTTCATCGTTGTTTCACGACGCAGGTCACCTTCGATGGTGAACTGTGCAATCGCGTCACGGATTTTTTCGAGATCGCCATCCGTCAGATCTTTGATCTTCTTGGAATATGCGATTTCGCATGCTTCGCAAATCTTGCGAGCGCGGGTACGACCGATACCATAAATAGCGGTCAGGCCGATTTCAGCATGCTGATGCGGCGGAATATTGATGCCAGCGATACGTGCCATATGCGTCCTCTATACTTTCAATCAACCCTGGCGCTGCTTATGGCGCTGGTCTGTGCAGATCACACGCACCACACCCTTGCGGCGGATGATCTTGCAGTTGCGGCAGATTTTCTTGACCGAAGCCGAAACTCTCATTTCATTCTCCTAAAACTTTGCATCCGTTCCGGCCAATCTGCACGGAACTTGTGGCGTCCCTACGTGGGACAAATCTACTAACTCTGAGCTGGAGGCCTCAGGCACCGCCCGAAGCCCCCATAACTTTTTCTCAAGTGCCCGGCGTACCCTTGAAGTTCGCTTTTTTCAGGAGCGACTCGTACTGCTGCGACATCATGTAGTTCTGTACCTGTGCCATGAAGTCCATGGTCACCACCACAATGATCAGCAGTGATGTACCACCGAAGTAGAACGGAACGTTGTACTTCAGGATCATGAACTCGGGCAACAGACACACGAAGGTGATGTAAACCGCGCCAGCCAAGGTCAGGCGAACCAGGATCTTGTCGATGTAGCGTGCTGTGTGCTCACCTGGGCGAATGCCCGGAATGAACGCACCGCTCTTCTTCAGATTGTCGGCGGTTTCCCGGCTGTTGAAGACCAGGGCCGTATAGAAGAAGCAGAAGAAGATGATGGCTGCTGCATAGAACATCACATAGACCGGCTGACCTGGGGTCAGGGCACCTGCGATATCACGCAACCAACGCATCGACTCTCCCGCGCTGAACCAGTTCACCACCGTGGCAGGCAACAAGATGATCGAGGAAGCGAAGATGGGAGGAATGACCCCGGCCATGTTCAGCTTCAGTGGCAAGTGCGAGGACTGACCACCATAAACCTTGTTACCTACTTGACGGCGTGCGTAGTTCACCAGGATCTTGCGCTGCCCCCGCTCGACAAACACGACGAAGTACGTCACGCCCGCCACCACGAGAACAATGAAGATCGCAGCCAGAATGCTCATCGCGCCGGTGCGCACCAGTTCCAGCAATCCACCAATCGAGCTGGGCAAGCCTGCGGCAATACCAGCAAAAATGAGGATCGAGATACCGTTGCCCAGACCACGTTCAGTGATCTGTTCACCGAGCCACATCAGGAACATGGTGCCAGCTGTCAGGCTGACCACCGCCGTGAGGCGGAAGCCCATACCTGGGCTGAGCACCAAACCTGCCGAGCTTTCCAGAGCCACTGCAATCCCAAGGGACTGAAAAATTGCCAAGGCCAAAGTGCCGTAGCGGGTGTACTGGGTGATCTTGCGACGACCCGATTCACCTTCTTTTTTCAGCTGTTCGAACGTCGGGACGACATAGGTCATCAGTTGCATGATGATCGATGCCGAGATGTACGGCATGATCCCCAGTGCGAACACCGTGAAGCGCGAAAGCGCTCCACCCGAGAACATATTGAACAGATTGAGAATGCCGCCCTGCTGGCCATTGAACAGCTGCTGCAGCTGCGCTGGGTCGATGCCCGGCACGGGGATATGCGCCCCGATACGGTATACGACCAGCGCCAGCAACAGAAAAACCAGCCGACGACGCAAATCGCCGAATTTTCCGGTTTTTGCAATTTGAGCTGCGCTAGTAGCCACGGATGTCTTCTTTCAGAACTTGATCAGGCCACGTTGCCACCGGCAGCTTCAATAGCTGCCTTGGCACCCGCAGTAGCAGCAATACCGTTCAGCTTGACAGCCTTGGTGATTGCGCCGCTCTTGATGACCTTAACGACTTTGGCGATTTCACCGACCAGGCCAGCCTGCTTGAGGGCAGCCAGATCGACTTCGGCCAGACCGAGTTGCTCGAGAGCAGTCAGAGTCACTTCTGCATTGAACTTCAGCAGATGCGACTTGAAACCGCGCTTGGGCAAGCGGCGTTGCAGAGGCATTTGACCGCCTTCGAAGCCTACCTTGTGGTAGCCGCCCGAACGCGATTTTTGACCCTTGTGGCCACGGCCGGCAGTCTTGCCCAGGCCGGAACCGATACCGCGACCAACGCGGCGCTTGGCGTGCTTGGAGCCGTCTGCAGGCTTGATGCTATTGAGTTCCATCATCAATCCTTTCAGAGGACCTTGACCAGATAGCTGATCTTGTTGATCATGCCACGGACAGCAGGGGTATCTTGCAGCTCGCTGGTGCTATTGAGCTTGCGCAGACCCAGGCCGCGAACGGTGGCGCGATGCGATTCCTTGGTGCCGATAGGGCTGCGCACCAGTTGAATCTTGACAGTTTGTTGCGTCGTCATGTGGACTCCAATCAGGCGAAGATGTCTTCGACCGACTTGCCGCGCTTCGATGCCACTTCCGAGGGGGTCGTGGAACGAGTCAGGGCGTCTAACGTGGCGCGAACCATGTTGTAAGGGTTGGAGGAACCATGGCTCTTGGCCACGATGTCCGTGATACCCAACACTTCAAACACAGCGCGCATCGGGCCGCCGGCGATGATGCCGGTACCCTTGGGAGCGGGAGCCATCATGACGGAAGCGGCACCGTGGTGACCGTTAACCATGTGATGGATCGTGCCGTTCTTCAGGGACACCTTGATCATGTTGCGGCGAGCTTCTTCCATCGCCTTTTGCACGGAAGCGGGCACTTCTTTCGACTTGCCCTTGCCCATGCCAACGCGGCCGTCACCGTCGCCAACCACGGTCAGTGCAGCGAAGCCGAGGATACGACCGCCCTTCACAACCTTGGTGACGCGGTTGACCGCGATCATTTTTTCGCGCAGACCGTCGTCACGACCTTCGTCTTGCACTTTGGGGGAAAATTTAGCCATTTTTATCCGCTCCGCTTAGAACTGCAGGCCAGCTTCACGGGCTGCGTCGGCCAAAGCCTTGACGCGACCGTGATAGGCGAAACCTGCGCGATCGAATGCAACCTTCTCGACACCGGCAGCCTTGGCCTTTTCAGCAATACGCTTGCCGATCAGGGATGCCGCGGCGGCGTTGCCACCCTTGCCCGAACCGCCGAGCGACGTGCGCACTTCGGCTTCGGCAGTGGAAGCGCTGGCCAGCACGGTGGTGCCGTCGCCAGAGATCACGCTGGCGTAGATGTGGAGGTTCGTGCGGTTCACGCTCAGACGCGCCACGCCTTGCTGGGCAATGCGGATGCGGGTCTGACGTGCACGACGGAGACGCTGCTCTTTCTTGGTCAACATATTGCAGCTCCTTATTTCTTCTTGGTCTCTTTGATCGTGATCTTTTCGTCCGCATAGCGGATGCCCTTGCCCTTGTAGGGCTCGGGTGGACGAACAGCACGGATCTCAGCGGCCATTTGGCCCACGGCTTGGCGGTCGGAACCCTTGATCACGATTTCGGTCGGGATCGGGGTGGCTACCGTAATGCCGGCGGGCATGTCGAAGTTCACGGGGTGCGAGAAACCGATGGCCAGGTTCAGCTTGGAACCCGAAGCAGCGGCCTTGAAACCCACGCCTACCAGCGTCAGCTTCTTCTCGAAACCCTTGGTCACGCCGGTCACCATGTTGTTCACCAGCTGACGCTGGGTACCACTCATGGCGTTGGCTTCACGGGAGTCGTTGGCGGGCTCGAAAGAGAGCTTGCCGTCGGCATTGGTCACAGTGACCAGTGCGTTCTGGGCCAGCGACAGAGTGCCGCCAGTGCCCTTGACACTGATTTGTGCATCATTGATGGACACATCCACGCCAGCGGGGATGGTCACAGGCATTTTTGCTACGCGAGACATTTCAGTATTTCTCCTTCAATGTCACGTTAGGCCACATAGCAAAGCACTTCGCCACCGACACCGGTAGCACGTGCTTTACGATCGGTCATCACGCCTTGGGGGGTGGTAACGATAGCCACGCCCAAGCCATTCATGACTTGTGGAATTGCATCACGGCCCTTGTACACGCGCAGGCCGGGACGGCTCACGCGCTCGATGCGCTCGATCACGGGGCGACCCGCGTAGTACTTCAGGGTGATTTCGAGTTCAGCCTTGCCGTCTTCGGTTTTCACTTGGAAACCGTCGATATAGCCTTCATCCTTCAGCACCTGTGCGATGGCAATCTTCACTTTGGAAGAAGGTGCCGTCACGGTGGTCTTGGCGACCATTTGTGCATTGCGGATGCGGGTCAGCAAGTCAGCGATGGGATCACTCATGCTCATGTTTAATCTCTCCTGCTTGCTTACCAGCTGGCCTTGGTGACACCGGGGATGTCGCCTGCGAAAGCCAGTTCACGGATCTTTGCGCGTGCCAGACCAAATTGGCGGAACGTGCCACGTGGGCGACCGGTGATTGCGCAGCGGTTACGTTGACGTGTGGGATTGGCGTTGCGTGGGAGCTTTTGCAGGCCCAGGCGGGCTGCATCACGCTCTTCGTCGCTACGCTTTGCGTCGCCGGCGATGGCCTTCAGCTCGGTGTACTTGGCAGCGTACTTGGCTGCCAGCTTCTCGCGCTTCAGTTCGCGTTGGATCAATGCTACTTTTGCCATACGCTGCCTCAGTTCTTGAACGGGAAGCGGAAAGCGGCGAGCAGTGCTTTGCACTCTTCGTCGTTCTTCGCCGTCGTGGTGATGCTGATATTGAGACCGCGCAGGGCGTCGACCTTGTCGTACTCAATTTCAGGGAAGATGATCTGTTCTTTGACGCCAACGTTGTAGTTGCCGCGACCATCGAACGAACGGCCCGAGATACCACGGAAGTCACGCACGCGGGGCAGAGCCACGGTGACGAAACGGTCCAGGAATTCGTACATTTGAACGCCACGCAGGGTCACCATGCAGCCAATTGCCTGGCCTTCACGGATCTTGAAACCGGCG